>ERZ1048068.761-NODE-761-length-27312-cov-12.018637_pt1 | contig 27312 bp, 28 predicted proteins | sample MGYA00383098_ERZ1048068 | MGnify/ENA primary metagenome ERZ1048068 (study PRJEB29581, sample SAMEA5548368) | metagenome | biome: marine; feature: coastal; material: water | depth 1 m | study: Short-term variability in the microbial, nano- and picoplankton... | reverse complement strand
TTTATTCGACATCTTTGCAACGTGCTGATAAACCAAAACTTACATGGTAAAAAAAATTAGTAAACCTACTGATGATTGAAGTATATTAATCTATTAATTAATATTTTTTTGATTCCAGAACGATTGCAACTCAAAAAAATCAATAGGAAAAGCTGGTTCTTGTCGTTCAAGTATATTTTCCTGAAAAGATCTTTCTAAGATATCTTCAATCAAATAATCTTCTTTATTTTTAAAAGGATCGTATTTTTCTTTTAAAGATATGTCAAATAAATTTGCTGTAGTATTGTACCAAAAGGCTCTCCAGCTAGTTCTTAGCTCTTTCACTAATTCAAAGCTAGTCCTACCAGTCTGTCTATGTATTAGTTTCGCTAAAATTTGTCCTTCCGTTCTTGTGAATTTTTTTAATTTATCAGAAAACTCTTCTTCAATATATTTTTGAACTCTTTTGGTGTATTTTTTTTTATCTCTTTTTCTTTTAATTGTTTTTAACCTCTCCGACATCGTAATCAAACGTTCTGAAGCTAGCTTTGCATAAGGATATACTTTTCTTGTTTTTCGTCTCAGAATAAAATATCGCCTTCTATCTTCTTTTGAGGTAAATTGTAGTTTATTTAATAAAATGACTTCCTCTAAATCAATGAATTCTCTTGGAATTGAATCTCCTTTGATGATGTAATAATAATTGGTTGTATCAATTTCTTGTTGATTATTATTATTTTTGTCAATTTGTGAAAAAACAAATATAGGCACTAGAATAAAAAAAGTCTGGATTGATAATTTTAAAACTTTCATTTAGTTTGAGATATTTTTTTGATAGTTTCGAAAACTGATTCAAAATTAAACAAAATAAGCCTTTGACTTATTAATTAATTATTAATTTTGAAGACTTAAAAAAATATAAATTATAAAAAATGGCAACTCCGATACTAACAAAAAAATCAATTTCCTTTTTAGAAACTTATTTAAATAACGCTTCACCTACAGGCTATGAATGGGATGGTCAAAAAATATGGATGGACTACTTAAAACCTTATGTTGACGAATTTATTACAGATACTTATGGTACTGCAGTTGCTGTTATTAATCCCTCAGCAAAATACAAAGTAGTCATTGAGGGTCATGCGGATGAAATATCGTGGTATGTAAATTATATCAGTGACAACGGTTTGCTTTATGTGATCAGAAATGGAGGGAGCGACCATCAAATTGCCCCTTCTAAAATTGTCAATATTCATACTAAAAAAGGTATTGTTAAAGGAGTATTTGGTTGGCCTGCAATTCATACTAGAAATAGAGCAAAAGAGGAAGCTCCCAAGCCAGAAAATATATTTATTGATATAGGAGCTAGCTCTAAAGATGAAGTAAAAAAAATGGGAGTTCATGTAGGCTGTGTAATAACCTACCCGGACACCTTTCATATTTTAAATAATGATAAATTTGTTTGTAGAGCAATGGATAACCGTATGGGTGGTTTTATGATTGCAGAGGTCGCTCGATTACTTCACGATAATAAAAAAAGTCTGCCGTTTGGATTATATATTACCAATTCAGTTCAAGAAGAAATAGGATTGCGTGGAGCTCAAATGATAGCAGAGCGAATTCAACCAAACGTTGCCATTGTAACAGATGTTACCCATGACACTACTACACCTATGATTGATAAGAAAAAAGAGGGACATCTAGAATTGGGTAAAGGACCTGTAATTGCTTATGCTCCTGCTGTTCAACAGAAATTAAGAGATTTAATTATTGAAACAGCTGAAAAGAAAAAGATACCCTTTCAGCGATCTGCGCTTTCAAGAGCAACAGGTACCGATACGGATGCTTTTGCTTATAGCAATTCAGGAGTAGCTAGTGCTTTAATTTCTCTTCCTTTAAGATACATGCACACTACAGTAGAAATGGTGCACAAAACCGATGTAGAAGCGGTCATCAATTTAATTTATGAATCTTTATTAAAAATGAAAAATAATGATTCTTACAGTTATTTTGACTAGCAATACCCTATTAAAATTTATTCTTTTAAAAGCAGTTAGCTATCAAATATGAATAGAAATATTTGTCATATTTTATTACTAGTTTCACTATTTGGTGTCGCTCAAAAAAATGAAACTATTTCAAATAAAAATTATTTTATAATCCCTGAAGTTTTTGTCGGAAAAACCCATCCTGCAAATAACGGTTTTCCAGAGTTAAAACTAAATAAAGGAGTTTCAATTCATTTAGGAACTTCCCAAGAAAATAACGCTCAAGAATGGGCCTACAGATTGCGTTATCCTAAAACCGGAATTGCTTTTACTTTTACCGATTATGGAAACAACAAATATGTTGGCTACTCATTCTCATTAATGCCTTTTATCGAGTACGGTTTATTTAAAAAAATTTTTAATGAACAATTAAAAATGAATATAGGCTTGGGATCTTCTTATTTTACTCAAGAATATAATGGTACAACTTACTCGTACAATAATATTATCGATAACAACAACAGAGCTATTTCTACAAGGTTTACTTGGGCTTTTAAAGCTTTTTTATATTATGATGTGCTAAATGAAAGAAAAGCTTCCTGGAGATTAGGAGCTGGTTTTCATCATCAGTCAAATGGCCATACAAGTTTGCCTAATCAAGGATTAAATACTTTTTTATTAAGTTTATCAAGGCTTTCGGGTATAAAGAAGAAAAAAGAAAGTATAGAAGATAATTCAATTAAAAATAAAAATTTTGAAAAATCCATTGAAAATTACTTCAGCTTTAGGTCTGGATTTGGAATAAATGTTTTATCGGAAATGTATAATGATAAAAAGCCTGTTTATACATTAGCAGCATCTTATGGAAAAATTTTAAACAAAACATTCAAAATAGGTGTTGGATTTTACTACAGGTATTACGATTCTTTTAATACTTATATTAAAAATGATCAGGAGTTAATAATTGAGCAATACAATCATTTTACTGAAAATGCATTTAAATACTCAACTAGCTATGGAGTGTTTGTTACCTCTGAAATATATTTAGGTCATGTTGGCATTGAAGTTGATTTGGGTTATAATATTTACAAACCATTTTATGAAGTAGAATGGAAATTGCAACAAGGATTTTATTGGGATTTTTATAATTCAGATGGCACTTATGAAACTAGGTATGTTTATGGGGAATTGAACTCAAAATATCAATTAAAAAAATCAATATTAACGAGGCTTGGCTTAAAATATTATCTATTTAACAATAATGAACATCCGAAACACAATTTGTTTTTAGGCGCAACACTAAATGCCAATCTCGGTCAAGCTGATTTTACAGAGTTCAATTTTGGCTATGTATATCGATTTGGTTTAAAATCAAAATAAGTTTTTTTTATGTTTTCAGATACCCTAGTACGTTATTTTGAATTCTTTCCTCCATATTACTTAAATCTGCTCTATTAAATTTTTCTCCTGTAATATTTTCGTATAATTCGATGTATCTTTTAGAAACGACATCTATGTATTCATCACTCATTTTTGGAACCGATTGTCCTTCCAATCCTTGAAAACCATTTTGTATTAACCATTGCCTAACAAATTCTTTAGAAAGTTGCTTCTGTGGCTTTTCTTTAGCCTGAAGGTCTTCATAACCATCTGCATAAAAATATCGAGAGGAATCAGGAGTATGAATTTCATCTATTAAAACAATCTTTCCTTCTTTTGTTTTACCAAATTCATATTTGGTGTCTACTAAAATTAAGCCTCTTTTAGAAGCTAATTCGGTTCCTCGTTGAAATAATTTTCTTGTATAATCTTCTAGTATTTTATAATCCTCCTCTGAAACAATTCCTCTTTTTAAAATATCTTCTCTAGAAATATCTTCATCATGATCTCCTGCTTCTGCTTTAGTAGCAGGGGTAATTATAGGTGCTGGAAATCGATCATTTTCAATCATTCCTTCTGGCATATCAATATTACAAAGGGTTCTTTTTCCTAATTTATATTCTCGAGCCGCGTGTCCACTCAAATAACCACGAATAACCATTTCAACTTTAAATGGTTCACAAGCAATGCCTATAGCTACATTTGGATCTGGACTGGCTAATAGCCAATTGGGGACTAAATCTTCGGTATCTCGCATCATTTGAGTAGCTATCTGATTTAGTATTTGACCTTTGTAGGGAATCCCTTTAGGCATAACTACATCAAAAGCACTTAACCTATCGGTCGCAATCATTACTAATAAATCGTTTTCTAAAGTATAAACTTCCCTAACCTTCCCATGATATATATTTTTTTGACCTGGAAAATTAAATTGAGAATTGGTAATAGTGTTGCTCATTTTTTAGTCATTATTTTCAATCGCCTTATAGGCTGCAATTACTTTTTTTACTAATCGGTGACGTATAACATCTTTATCGTCTAGATGAATAATACCTACTCCTTTTACTGAATTTAAAACCAATAAAGCTTCTTTTAATCCTGAAATAACTCGCCGAGGAAGATCTATTTGACCAGGGTCACCAGTTAGCATAAATTTAGCATTCTTACCCATACGAGTCAAAAACATTTTCATTTGTGAATGAGTAGTATTTTGAGCTTCATCTAAAATCACAAAAGCATTGTCGAGAGTTCGTCCTCTCATAAAAGCTAATGGAGCGATCTGAATAGTCCCTTTTTCAATAAGAGACTCCAGTTTTTCTGATGGAATCATATCTCTTAGAGCATCATAGAGTGGCATCATGTAAGGATCTAACTTTTCTTTTAAATCACCAGGAAGAAAACCTAAATTTTCGCCAGCTTCAACGGCAGGACGTGTTAAAATAATACGTTTAACTTGCTTTTCTTTTAGTGCCTTTACTGCTAACGCAACACCTGTATAGGTCTTTCCTGTACCTGCAGGACCAACAGCAAATACCATATCATTGGTCTTCATTAATTGAACTAATTTTCGTTGGTTGGCAGTCTGAGCTTTGATCTTCTTTCCTCCTACTCCGTGTACCAATATTGCATTTGAGCTTACGGGAGTTTCATAATCATCTTTACTTCTACTCAATAAAACCCGTTCTATGACGTTTTCATCTAATTTATTATACTTAGAAAAATGATCTAATAACATCGCGAGACGTTTATCAAATTCTTCTAAAACTTCTTGGTCGCCGTAAGCTTTTATTTTATTTCCTCTTGCTACAATTTTTAATTTAGGAAAAAGCTCCTTTAACTTTTCAATATTTATGTTTTGATGTCCGAAAAAATCTCTCGGGCTTATTTCAGATAATTCAATAATTAGTTCATTCAAAAGCAGTACATTTAAAATTATTAATACTATATAAAAAATTGTTTTTCTCTAACACAAAAGTACAGTATTTTTGTTGTTATTAGTTTAAATAAATATTAACAAAATGCCACAAGCTATTATCACTTTAACTACCGACTTTGGTGAGAAAGATCACTTTGCTGGTGCAGTTAAAGGGGCTCTCTATAGTGAATTAGAGACCATCCGAATTGTTGATATCTCCCATTGTATATCACCCTTTCATATTTCTGAGGCTGCTTACATCATACAAAATGCTTACAAAAGTTTTCCTCCGGGAAGTATTCACATTATTGGAATAGACTCGGAATTAAACCCGGAAAATAAACACATCGCTGTTTATCTTGATAATCACTATTTTATCTGTGCTAATAATGGAATTATTTCTATGCTAACTTCTGAGATTAAACCTGAAAAAATTGTTGAAATTAACGTTCATGACAATATTGAATCTAATTTTCCTGTTTTAGACGTTTTTGTTAAAGTTGCCTGTCACATTGCTAGAGGAGGTACTTTAGAAGTAATAGGCAAACCCATTTCTAGAATAAAACAACTTACTGGTATTAAACCTGTAGTAAATCCTGAAAATAGTCAAATAATTGGAAATGTTATTTACATTGACAATTATGGAAATGTTATAAGCAACATCAGCAAAGTTCTTTTCGAAAAAATAGGAAAAGGAAGAAGATTTACCATACAAGCAAGATCCATCAAGTTTTCAAAAGTTTACAATCGATATAGTGATTTTATTAATTTTGACAACCCAAAAAATAAGCGTGTTGAAGATGGTAAAAAATTAGCCCTATGGAATTCATCAAACTATCTTGAGCTTTCAATTTACAAGAGCAATCCAAAAACAGTAGGTAGTGCTTCTTCCCTATTTGGCCTAAATTACAGAGATACTGTTAGTATAAATTTTGAATAAAAATATGTTTACAAGAATTGTTAAAATGGAATTTAAGAGTGGGGAGGTTGTTAACTTTTTAAGTAAATTTGATATGGTAAAAGAAAAAATACGTGCTTTTGATGGCTGTACTTTTTTAGAATTATATCAAGATAAAAATAATAAAAATATATTCTTTACTTACAGTAAATGGGAAAAAGAATCTGATCTTGAAAACTATAGAACTAGCGATATTTTTAGGAGTGTGTGGGCAACAACCAAACCAATGTTTCGTTCTAAAGCAAAAGCTTGGAGTATTGACACGTTATACAGTCTAAAATAAAATTTATGCTTGCAATATTAAAAAGAGAAATTAATTCATTTTTCTCAACTTCGGTTGGGTTTTTGGTAATCGCATTATTTTTAACTTTAAACAGCTTGTTGCTTTGGTTTATACCCGGAGAATTTAACATATTGGATAATGGTTTTGCTGATCTGTCATCCTTTTTTATAATTGTTCCTTGGATCTTTTTATTTTTAATTCCTGCTGTAACGATGAAGGCATTTAGTGAAGAAAAAAAAATGGGAACTTTTGAACTGTTGGCTACCAAACCCATTTCTTTAAAAAATATTGTTTTAGGAAAGTATTTTGGTGCTATAATTTTAATTTACTTAGCATTAATGCCAACAACGATATATATTATAGCCATCTCAAAACTTACAAATAATTCAAGTGGCTGGGATATCGGAAGTACAATAGGTTCCTATATCGGTTTGTTTTTTTTAATTTTAGCTTACACCGCTATAGGTATCTTTACATCAACAATTTCAAAAAATCAAATTGTAGCTTTTATATGTTCCGTGTTTCTTTGTTTATTTATTTTTTATGGGTTTGATACCATCTCCTATTTCATTCAAATTCCATTTTTTGAAATCAATACTCTTGGAATGAAATCACATTTTGACAATATCTCAAGAGGGATTGTCGATACTCGTGATTTAATTTATTTTATGAGTGTTTCAGTATTCTTTTTGATTTTAACAAAAATTAATTTAAGAAAAGATTAATGCATATTAAAAGACAAATAATTTATGTTTTAATAATAATTATCCTAGTTAATTTAGTAGGGAATTTTTTTTACAAACGATTTGATTTAACTCAGGATAAAAGATATACATTATCAAATTCAGCAAAAAAAACAATAGCTAATATTGATACTCCAATTTTTATAGATGTTTTTTTAGAAGGTGATCTCCCACCTGAATTTAAGAAATTAAAAGTTGAGACAAAGCAATTACTTCAAGAATTTGAAGCATTTAACTCCAACATAAAATTTAAATTTGTTGATCCCTTAAATGAAAATGGAGATACAGAATCATTGCTGAAAATTGGCGCAAAACCATCTCAGATAGAAGTTAAACAAAATGGTAAGATTAGCATACAACAAATTTTTCCTTGGGCAGTAGCTTCCTTCAAAGGTGATTATTTAAAAATTCCGTTACTTAAAAATCAGTTGGGCATAACCTCTGAAGAAAGAATAATAAATTCTATACAAAATTTAGAATATGCTTTAGCAAATAGCTTCAATCAATTAACACATCCAAAAAGCCATAAAGTAGCAGCCTTAAAAGGAAATGGAGAATTAGGTGATAAATTTATTGCTGATTTTTTTTCCACCCTTCGTGATTCCTATTACATCGCTCCTTTTACACTAGATTCTTTATCAAATTCGCCAGCTAAAACACTTGAACAGATTAAAGAATTTGACTTATTGGTAATTGCTAGACCAACAAAAAAATTCACTGAAAAAGAAAAATATTTATTAGACCAATACATTATGTCTGGTGGTTCAACCCTATGGCTTATTGACAAGGTTAATTTTGTAAACGACAGTGTTGGTGGTAATGATTTTGCTTTTGCCAGAGATTTAAACCTTACTGACTTCTTTTTTAGATATGGTATTCGAGTTAACCCCAATTTAGTAAAAGACTTGTATTCTGCTCCTATAATACTCGCTAGTGGAGAAGAAAGAGAATCTCAATACAATCGGTACCCGTGGTTTTATAATCCTCTTTCAGCGAGTAATTCCAAGCATCCTATTACAACCAATATTGAAGGAGTTAAGTTTGAATACGCCAGCAGTATCGATACTTTACCTAATAGTATTAAAAAAACTATTCTTTTAAATTCTTCACCTCTTTCTAAAATTGTCGGTCTACCGAAAGAAATCAATATTTCTAAAGAAATAACTACTAATTTAAAAATAGTAAACGAAGGACCAACTGATTTAGAATTTAATAAAGGAGAACTCCCACTCGCCGTTCTATTAGAGGGTACTTTCAAATCAGCCTATTTAAATAGAGTAAAGCCACTAAAAATAAATAACTATCAAGAAATTGGCCAAGAAGCAAAAATGGTAATTATAGGTGATGGGAGTATAATCAAAAATCAGCTTCAAGGAAACAGACCTTTAGAATTAGGATTTGATAAATGGACCAATAATTATTATGGAAACAAAGAGTTTTTACTGAATACTGTTAACTATTTATTGGACGATAATGGACTTATAAACATTAGATCTAAAGATATTTCAATTCCCTTTCTAGATCCCATCAAAGTATCAGAAAATAGAACTTATTGGAAATGGATCAACCTCCTATTTCCACTGCTATTATTAACTATTCTAGTTCTAATTTTTAACTATACCCGAAAGAAAAAATATACCTAAATTTGTTAATAAGTTTCTTTTACTTTAAAACAAAATAGAGTACAAATTGAAATATATTTGTGAGTAACGTGAATTTTATTCTTGTTAAACCATAACTTTTAATACAACCATAAAATATTCAAATGAAATTTATAGTATCCAGTTCATATTTACTAAAACAACTGCAGGTTTTAGGTGGGATTATTAATAATAACAACACATTACCCATATTAGATAATTTCTTGTTTCAATTAGATCAGAATTCTTTAACGGTTTCTGCGTCAGATTTAGAAACAACTATTTCCTCTAAATTAGAAGTCGAAAGCAATGAAAAAGGGAGTGTATGCATTCCAGCAAGATTATTATTGGATACCTTAAAAACTTTTCCAGAACAACCCTTAACCTTTTCCATTGAAGATAACAATACTATCGAAATAAGTTCAAATCATGGAAAATATGCATTGGCTTACGCAAGCGGAGAAGAATTTCCACAAGCAATTCAATTACAAGATCCAAGTGCCACAGTTATGTTAGGCGACGTTTTAGCAAATGCCATAGCAAAAACAATATTTGCAGCTGGAAATGATGACTTACGTCCCGTAATGAGTGGTGTGTTTTTTCAATTCTCTACGGAAGGTTTAACATTTGTCGCTACAGACGCTCACAAGTTAGTAAAATATTCGCGTGAAGATATTTCAGCTTCTCAAGCTGCTGAATTTATTATGCCAAAAAAACCTTTAAATCTATTAAAATCCATACTGGCAGGGAGTGAAGAGCAAGTAACTATAGAGTATAATAATTCTAACGCTAAATTTTCATTTGACAATACCGAAATGGTTTGTAGATTAATAGATGGAAAATATCCAAATTATGAAGCCGTCATTCCAAAAGAAAATCCTAACAAGTTGAATATAGAACGAAGTCAATTTTTAAATTCTGTGCGTAGAGTTTCTATTTTTTCAAATAAAACGACTCACCAAATTCGTTTAAAGATTGCTGGAGCAGAATTGAATATTTCTGCAGAAGATATAGATTATAGCAACAAGGCAGAAGAACGTTTAACTTGTGATTACCAAGGTGACGATATGCAAATTGGTTTCAATTCTCGTTTTTTAACCGAAATGTTAAATAACTTAACCTGCGATGAAGTTTCGCTAGAAATGTCAATGCCTAACAGAGCAGGAATCTTAACCCCAACAGATGGTCTCGATGATGGTGAATTAGTAACAATGCTAGTGATGCCGGTGATGTTAAATAGTTAAGAACTTCCATCATAAAAGTTTTATTAAACAATTATCTTTATTATTAACTATGGTCTTTGTTGGATTTTAATAGAAAAAAATATTGTTGTTCAATCTTTTTTTTAAGACCACCTCTAATATTGTTATTTTTGTATCATGATCCACAATGACACAATTGTAGCTTTAGCTACTCCCTCAGGTCCAGGCGCTATAGCAATTATCCGTTTATCGGGTAAAGATGCTATTAAAATTGCGTCTTTAGTTTTTAATTCTGTACTGGGAAAAAAATTAGCTGATCAAAAAACTCATACGGTACATTTAGGTAATATATTAGACGGAGAACGTATTATTGATGAAGTGTTAGCAACCCTATTTAAAAACCCTCAATCCTACACGGGAGAGAATGTAGTGGAGTTTTCATGTCATGGAAGTTCTTACATTCAACAGGAGATTATTCAGTTATTACTCCGAAAAGGTTGCAGAATGGCTACTGCTGGAGAATTTACTTTGCAAGCTTTTTTAAACGGAAAAATGGATCTAAGCCAAGCAGAAGCAGTTGCCGATTTGATAGCTAGTGATTCTAAAGCATCACATCAGTTAGCAATTCAACAAATGCGTGGAGGGTTTACTACAGAAATAGAAGAACTTCGCGTACAGCTCTTAGATTTTGCATCACTTATTGAATTAGAATTAGATTTTTCAGAGGAAGACGTTGAATTTGCCAGTAGAAATGATTTTCAAAAACTTATAAAGAAAACAACTTCGCTTCTAAAAAACCTTATCGATTCTTTTGCAACTGGGAATGTTTTAAAAAATGGAATACCCGTGGCAATAATTGGTCGTCCAAATTCTGGAAAATCAACTCTTTTGAACGTTTTACTTAATGAAGATAGAGCTATCGTAAGTAATATAGCAGGAACTACCAGAGACACCATTGAAGACGAAATTACAATTGATGGTATTCGCTTTCGTTTTATAGACACTGCTGGAATTAGAAATACAAAGGATGAAATTGAAAAAATTGGAGTGGAAAAAGCTTTAGAAAAATTAAAAAACTCTGCTATTTATATCTATTTGTTTGATAGTACCGAAATGGATATGAATGACGTAAAAATTGAACTAGAAAGTTTTTCTACGACCTCGAGTCAATTAATCGTAGCCAACAAGATTGACAAAGCATCTAAGAGTGTTTTAAATACAATTAAGAACAGCGCATTACCAGTATTAAGTATTTCCGCAAAAAAGAAAGAAAGCATCGATCAATTAAAAAAATCACTGTTAGATTTGGCTGGTAAAGAAGCATTAGATAAAAATCAGTTGATAGTTACTAATTCAAGGCATTATGATATTCTTATAAAATCTCTTGAAGAAATCATAAAAGTTCAAAACGGAATTGATCAAAACTTATCAGGCGATTTACTAGCAATCGATTTAAGACAAGCGCTATATTATTTAGGAGAAATTACCGGAAAAGTAAGTAATGATGACTTATTGGGTAATATTTTTGCTAATTTCTGTATTGGAAAGTGATTCCAAAGAATAACAGTCGTATACTGCTTCCACTTGCTCGACTCTAACTAATTCAGATGGTGAAAGAAACGGAATACCCAATCCTAGGCCTCTTAAAATAAAAAGTGCTCCAATAATCACTACAAATACCGGAATCATTTTTAAGGTTTGTTGTTTAATTTTTTGAGTTAAAAAATTTCCTAAAAAAATGACTGAAGTCATTAGTGGTATCGTACCAAGTCCAAAAAACAGCATGTATAAACTTCCTTCAGGAGCAGAACTAGAGGCTAAAGCACCAAAGATTGCCATGTACACTAATCCACATGGTAAAAAACCATTTAAAAACCCCATTGTAAAAAAAGTTCCTGGATCTTTTTTCTTTAATTCTGGCCCCATTCTATTGATAATTTTACCTACAATTTTATACATGGGTTTGGAGAAATTGTAGTTGTTGAATAGTTTTGACGGAATTATAATTATTATTATCATGAGTACTCCAATAATAATAGATATATGCTGTTGTATTCCAAAAATATTTAAATGTTGACCAAGAAGTCCAAAAATTAATCCAAAAAGAGAATAGGTAAATAAGCGACCTATATGATAACTTAATAACTGGAGCAATCGTTTAATTGGTTTTTTATGATCAAGAGGTAATAAAAATGCAATTGGACCACACATCCCAATACAATGAAAACTTCCAAGTAAACCAAATATGAGAGCAGAATATAGCATTAGTAATTAATTGATTTTTTGTATAAATAATTTATTTCATTTTGAGTGAATTCGATGGTAATGTTCCAGCGACCATCTATTAACATATAATCAGGTATCAGTAATTTTGAGTCTGTCAATTTTAATAAAATTTCAAAATCTAATTCTTGATTAGATGGTCTATAAAGCATTACTTTACCATAAGTATTAAATGAATCTATTTCTTCTGGAAAAGTAATTAACCACCCCTGTGGTGTTTTAATTCCTGAAATAGATTTACTTAGCTTTTTTGTATTGGCTTCTGCATCAATTTCTGTTTGATATGCCATTTCTTTTGCATAGTACTCATTGGTTACTAAATCATGACTGTATTTTTTACTTGTACTCATCGTTATGACCATATAGAGTATAAAACTCATAAAAGCTAACATACCTAGAACAATTCCTTTTCCCCAATTCCATTTTATTATTTTAATCATCGATTATAGTTTTATTTTAAGTTTTAACATTAGCTTTTTTTTTATCGGGTGAATTATCTTTTATTTTTAAATTTCTTGCTATCATTTTAATCTCTTGACATTTTAAGTCTGTTTTTAATCCTTTTTTACAAGCATCACAACATTTTTTTTCTGTATCCATAAGTCACATATTTATTACTTAATAATTATTTTATTTATAACTACGAGGTCCTAAAAATGATGTTGAGGTGCTTTCAATTAATTCATTATTACTGTAAACATCAATTATTAAGTTATTTTTATCACTACTTAGAGCGCTAGCATTAATTTCTATAAACAGAGTGCCCTCAGCCAATCCTTCCTTTGAGACATTGAAATCTTTTTGGGATACTACATGAATCGTTCCTACTGTTGAGCGTAATTTAAAATTTACGTTATTAATATCTGAAACCGTCTTGTTTACAAGTTTATAAGTATATACATTGCTAATCATATTATCAGCCTTATACTCATATAATTGTCCTGGTATCCTTAATATACGTGCTTCGATATCATTACGTAAAAAAAGCATTCCAGTTAATAGAGTCAATAAAATTCCTAATACTACTGCATATCCTTTCATTCGCAGAGTAATCTTAAATTTTTCTTTTTTTTCAATATTAACCTCACTGGTATAACGTATAAGACCTTTTGGAAGGTTTACAGATTTCATCATAAAATCACAAGCATCTATACAAGCATTACAGTTTGTACATTCAAGCTGTGTTCCGTTACGTATGTCAATTCCTGTTGGGCATACGTGTAAACAGGCAAAACAATCTATACAGTCACCCTTTCCTGATTTAACTCTGTCTTCATTTTTTTTAAATTTAGCTCTGCCTACGTTTTTTTCTCCACGGTTATAATCATACGCTACCACAATGGATTGATTATCTAACAGTACTCCCTGTAATCTTCCGTATGGACAGGCTATTATACATACTTGCTCTCTAAACCATGCAAAAACAAAATAAAATATACCCGTAAAAATGAGCAAGGATAAAAGGGTACTTAAATGTTTTGACGGACCCTCTGTTATATAGCGAATCAACTGATCACTCCCAATAAAATATGCTAGAAAAATATTTGCAATTAAAAAGGAAATCACAAAAAAAACTGACCATTTTAATGACCTTTTAATTATTTTTTCTTTATTCCATGGCATTTTTTGCAACCTTTTTTGTTTACCACGATCTCCTTCAATCCAATATTCAATTCGTCGGAAAACCATTTCCATAAATATGGTTTGGGGACATAACCATCCACAAAATAATCTGCCAAATATCACTGTAAATAGAATAACAAAAACAACGCCTATAATCATCATCATAACTATCAAATGAAAATCTTGTGGCCAAAATGGAAAGCCAAAAATATTAAATCGGCGTTCCAACACATTGAACAATAAAAATTGGTTGTCACCAATTTTTATAAAAGGTGAAGAAAATAAAAATATAAGTAGAATATAGCTAACGTATTTGCGATATTCATACCATTTACCAATTGGTTTTTTGGGATATAACCATGCTCGTTTTCCTTTATCATTAAGGGTTCCTATGGAATCTCTAAAATTATCCTGACCTTGTTCCGCCATTATATCATTTAATCAAGCAATCTCTAATTTAGTAGTTTCCTCTAAAAGTAAAATAAACACTGCATCAAAAACACCAACAATTGATAGTATTTTTCCTTCAGGGATAATAAAAGAATCAAAACACTCTAGCCTGAAGCTATTAGCTTCGGTATTAAAATCTATTTCACCTTGCACTACCATAATTTTTCCTTGTAGTAATGGAATATAATCTGTAAACTCTGTACCGCTTCGTAAACCTATTGCTAATAGTTTTTTTCCATCTTTATAATAAATATGCTTTATGATTGGCTTGTCGCTTTTGGTTAAGGCCACTGATATATCATTTAATACGAGCATATTTATTTTTTAATCTTTGTTACTACTTTTTTACTAAGTATTCGAAAATTTTTTTATTTTTTTTCTTTTAGTGACTCAGCATCTTTCCATATTTCACCCTCAGATTTTTTGGATTCCAAAGGATTCGTATTTTCAAAACTCATTACATAACTTGCTACTTGAGCAATTTCTAAAGGCTTTAAATCATTTTTCCAAGCTATCATACCTTTACCGTTTCGCCCACCATCAGCAATAGTTTTAAATATATTTTTAATACCTCCGCCTAATATCCAATAGTTATCAGTAAGATTTGGACCTATTCCACCACCGCCGTCAGATTTATGACAAACTGCACAATTATTTAAATAAATATCCTTACCAGCATTAAAATCACTTGCATCCGTTAACAATATCACAGAATTTTCATCTACTAAATCTTTTGCAGTTTTTTTCCACTCTTCAATTTCAATCATAGCCTCAGCAACAGCTAATTCATATTCTTCATCTTGATTATAATCATTATAAATTTCAAATCTCACTAAATAAATCACTGCAAAAATGATAGTAAAATAAAAACCGTATTTCCACCAAGGTGGTAAGTCATTATCTAGTTCTTGAATACCATCATAATTATGATCTAAAATGATTTCACTCTCCTCTTCGATATTTTTAGAACCCAATAAAGCTTTATAATAAATTTTAATCCACATAAATTGATTCGCTTTTTTTAAGGCTATTCTTGCGTCATACTTTTCTTTAGCCTCTAAATTTAATGAGTTGTATATCACTCTAGATATAGCTGCTAAGCAAATTTCACATGATATATGAAAGAATATTAGCCCTCCCCAAATACTCCATAACCATGGTTGATTTATAAAAATAGAAACATCTCCAGAGGTACCAATCCAATTCAAAAAGTAAAGGCTAATACCAGCAAAAATTAGTATTCTAAAATAGGATGTTATACTTCTCATAATACTGTTTTGTTAGTTATAATAGTGTCATCTTTAAGAGGAAGATTACTCACCTCGTCAATATGTGTCTTCTTTGCAGTAAATACCCACCAAAAAAGAACTAAAAAGAAAACGAAAAATATAAGTAGTGAAATCATTGGATAGATAGCAACACCATCAATATTTTCTAAATTCCCCTTCACAAATTTTAACATATCTTATTTATTTAAATTTTTATAATTACTATTAGTTCTTAACTTTAATATCGGTACCTAATCTTTGTAAATAAGCAATTAAAGCTACTACTTCACGATTGCGCATCTCAATAAAATCTTTTCCATTTTCATTATAATTATTCTTTTCTGCTTCATAGGATTTTTTAAAATCTGGATCATTATAAAGATTTTCTTCTATTTGAGTTCCTTGTTCCAGCATCCATTCTTGAGCACGAGCAATTTCATCTTCTGAATAAGGAACTCCAAGAGTTACCATAGCTTTCATTTTCACTTCAGTATCACTTTTATCAAGTTTATCACTAATTAGCCATTTATAAGATGGCATAATCGATCCTGAGGATGTGCTTTGTGGATCATAAAAATGATTTAAATGCCAATTATCACTGTATTTTCCACCTATACGTAATAAATCAGGTCCTGTTCTTTTACTTCCCCATAAAAATGGATGATCGTAGATAAACTCTCCAGCTTTGGCATATTCACCATAACGTTCTACCTCACTTCGGAATGGCCTAATCATTTGCGAATGGCAACTAACACAACTTTCTCTAATGTAAATATCTCGACCTTCTAATTCAAGGGGAGTATAAGGTTTAACACTTGTAATAACCGGAATATAATCATCTACAACTAATGATGGTATAATTTGTACCATACCTCCTATTAAAATAGCTACTGTAGCAAAAATTGTCAGCTTTATAGGACGTCTTTCTAACCATGTATGATACGCTTCTTTAGTAGTTCGTTTATTAGTTACTTTTTCTAAAGGGGCTGCCTCTGCGAGTTCATCTGTTACTTTAGATCCATTTCTAGCAGTCATAATTATGTTATAAACTCCAATTAATGCACCTACAATAAACATCGTTCCACCAATAGCACGCATCCAATACATTGGCATTATTTCACTTAAGGTTTCTAAAAAATTACCATAGGTAAGTGTTCCATCGGGATTGAATTGTTTCCACATTGAAGCCTGAACAAATCCTGCAACATACATAGGTAGAGCATATAAAATAATACCCAATGTTCCGATCCAAAAATGCGTATTAGCAAGTTTTATTGACCAAAGTTTTGTTTTAAATAATTTAGGCACCATCCAATAAATCATACCAAAAGTTAAAAATCCATTCCAAGCTAACGCACCCACATGAACGTGAGCTATCACCCAGTCACTAAAATGTGCAATGGCATTTACATTTTTAAGTGATAACATGGGTCCTTCAAAGGTTGCCATACCGTATCCTGTGATTGCAACAACCATAAATTTAAGAACCGGATCAGTACGGACTTTATCCCAAGCACCACGTAGAGTTAACAAACCATTTATCATACCTCCCCAAGAGGGAGCAATAAGCATTATTGAAAAAGCCACACCCAGGTTTTGTGCCCAATCTGGCAGTGAAGAATACAATAGGTGATGTGGTCCTGCCCAAATATAAATAAATATCAATGACCAAAAATGCACGATCGATAGTCGATACGAATAAACGGGTCTATTTGCAGCTTTGGGGACAAAATAATACATCAATCCTAGAAAAGGAGTTGTAAGAAAAAATGCAACAGCATTATGTCCATACCACCACTGCACTAAAGCATCTTGTACTCCAGCGTACATCGAATAGCTTTTTAGTGCGCCAACAGGAATAGCCATACTATTCACAATATGCAGTACTGCTACAGTCACAAAAGTCCCTAAATAAAACCAAATCGCCACATATAAGTGACGTTGTCTTCTTTTAAGAATAGTTCCTATTAAATTTAAACCAAAAGCTACCCATATTAATGCAATAGCAATATCAAAAGGCCACTCAAGTTCAGCATATTCTTTAGAAGAGGTATAACCAAGTGGAAGTGTAATAGCAGCACCCACAATAATAATTTGCCATCCCCAAAAGTTTAAATTACTCAACCAATCTTTCCACATACGAGCTTTTAGTAATCTTTGTGTAGAATAATAAACTCCAGCGAAAATTGCATTCCCAACAAATGCAAAAATAACTGCATTGGTATGTAAAGGGCGTAAACGACCAAAACTTAACCATGAAATCCCATCGGTTATGTTTGGAAATAAAAACATGAAGGCTAAAAGCAATCCCACACTCATTCCTATAATACCCCAAAACATAGTGGCTACAATAAACTTGCGTACTATTTTATTATCGTAATAAAACTTTTGTAATTCCATAATTAGTTAACTGATATTTCTATTAAGTAGAGAGTTATTATTTTGATTTATTTAAGTTCTTATCTTTTATTAATTCATCGTCAAAAAGTATTCTAACTGAAGGTGTATAGGTATCATCAAATTGACCTTTTTTAACAGACAATAAAAAAGCAATAAAAAAGATTATAGCTAGCGTAACGCTTATTATTAACAACATATAAATTATACCCATAACTATTCTTAATTTATAGAGTAAAATTAATTTAGTTGCGTTTGTTAAATGATGATATTTGTCAGCTTCTTAGAATATCTTAAAACTTAAGTTTTATAGTGTCTAGTTTTTTAATTCTAATTAGAATTATTGCTGTTTAGTTGCTTTCCTATTACATGAGTATATAATGTTGTAAAAACTACAATACTTATAGAACTAAGCGGCATTAAAATAGCCGCAACTACGGGTACTAAATGTCCTGAAATTGCATAAGCTAATCCAATTACATTGTAACATAAAGAAAAAATAAAAGAGTATTTTATAATTTTTTTTCCTTTTTTAGATAACTCTATAAACTGAGTTATATCAGAAAATCGCTTTGCATCTAATATTCCATCACTAGCAGGTGAAAAAACATTTATATTTTCTGAAATTACCAAACCTACATCACTTTGTGCCAATGCACCAGCATCATTTAATCCATCACCTACCATCATAACTTTCCTTTTATTATTTTGTAATTTTTTGATATAGTGTAGTTTATCCAATGGTTTCTGATTAAAAACAAACTCTGTATTTAGTGGTAAAACTCCACTTAAATAGGATTTCTCACCGTCATTATCACCAGATAGTACTACTATATTAAAATTATCTGCAAGCGAAGAAAATACTTGTTCCATTCCCTGTCGGTACTGATTTAAAAAAATATAGCACCCCTTGTAAGAGTCATTTAAACTTATATGTACAGCGGTTTGATTTAAAAGAGTTTTTGTAACAACTTTTTTGCTATCAACTACAAAACTATAAGAACCTACTTTGATTTTGTTTTCTTTCGAAAACCCAACAATTCCTGAACCTATCTCTTCTTTAAAACTATCCAGTACATCTATATCATGCTTTTGTAACATTTCGTAAAGTGACCTACTTAACGGGTGGTTAGATGCACGCAGGGTTGAACTAAGTAATTTGTATTCCTCATTATTAAGCGTAACACCTTCATAAGTAATAATATTTTTATGATTTGTAGTGAGTGTCCCTGTTTTATCAAAAACTACGGTATCAATTTCTCCAAGTTGCTCAATTACTTTACTATTTTTCAAATAACATTGATGTCTTCCAAAAACACGAAGTAGATTACCTAACGTAAATGGTGCAGCCAATGCAAAAGCACAAGGACAAGCCACAATAAGTACAGCAGTAAACACATTGAGTGCTAATGAAGGTTCATAAACTATCCAAAAAAGTGTGGCGACTAAGGCAATTAATAGAATACTTACGGTAAAATATTTACTTATTTGATCAGTAATACCTTGGAAAGTGCTTTCATTTTTTTTGTCAAATACTTCATTAGACCACAGTTGAGTGAGGTAACTTTGCTTGACAGATTTTAAAACTTCTAATTCTATTAAACCCGATTGTTGCTTTCCTCCCGCAAATAACTTATCTCCAGGTTTTTTCGAAAGTGGTGCAGCTTCACCTGTAACAAAACTATAATCAATTAATGCGTTTCCATTGATAAGAACACTATCTACAGGGATGAGTTCATTGTTTCGAATAATTATTATATCACCCTTAACTAGATCATATACCTGGACCTGTTCTTCTTTATTTATTTTAAAAATTTTATTTTCTTCAGAATTATCATCTGCTTTGAAATTCTTTATTAATCTTGTTACGGCTAATGGAAAATAAGATTTATAGTCACGTTCAAAAGATAAAAAAGCGTAGGTTTTTTGCTGGAAATATTTTCCTAATAATAAAAAGAATATAAGCCCCACCATACTATCCAAAAATCCAGTTCCCCAATCCATCGTAATTTCGACAGCAGAACGAAGAAATAACACAAAAATACCAATAGCAATAGGCACATCTATATTAAGAGTTTTCATACTCATACTTTTAAAAGCTGATATAAAATAATCTCGACCTGAATAAAACACAACAGGAATAGAAAATACAAATATTAACCAACGGAATAAATATTTATATTTTTCTAACCAAAACTCTGAAAGTTCAAAATATTCTGGAAACGACAGAAACATAATATTACCAAAAGCAAATCCCGCAACACCAAGTTTATAAATTAAACTACGATCAATTTCTATGTCTTTTTCAGCAGTATCATCTAAAGAAATATTAGGCTCATAACCAATTTTACATAGTAATAACACAACCTCATGAAGCTCAATTTCATCAGAAGAAAACGTAATTCGTACCGTTTTTTTTGGGAAATTAACCTGAGAAAAAATTATTTTTTTATTTAGTCTATTTAGGTTTTCTAAAACCCAAATACAAGAACTACAGTGTATGGAAGGAATATTAAAAGAAACGATTTGGACACTCTGTTCGTTAAATTCAAGGAGCTTGTTTGCGATAGATTTATTCCTAAGAAAATCAAACTTTCCTTCAAAAAGAGTTGGTGTTGTTCCAGGATTTAAATCTAATTCATAATAATATGACAAATCATTTTCATCTATAATATCAAAAACAGTCTTACATCCGTAGCAGCAAAAAAGTTTATTTTTATGCTCAATAGCTTTTGTTGTAAATTCACCACAATGGAAGCAAACCCCCATATAATTCATAAGTTTAATCGTTAGAACTATTGCAAATATTAACAAGACTAAATCTGAAAACGATGATATATATCATCATTTTAGCTAAAACTTTTGTAATAAATTTCTACTTAGACTATATTTACAACAACTAACTATTATTAATGGAAGAATATCAAGATGAACGATGTGAGAATTGTATAATAAGGCAACTAAATTCTCTGAAAGCTCTCAGTAAAGAAGAACTTAAAAAAATATCTGACAGTAAAGTCACAAAAACAATCAAAAAGGGTGATGCTATTTTTACGGAGGGTGAGAGACTAAATGGAGTCTTTTGCGTTCGTAATGGTGTATCGAAACTTTCAAAAATGAGTGATAATGGTAAAGATACTATTGTTAAAATTGCAGCTAAAGGCGAGGTTCTTGGTCAACGATCAGTAATCACCGATGAAAAAACTAATTTAAGTGCTGTAGCTTTAAATAATATGGACCTTTGTTACATACCAAAAAAACATCTAACGGATAGTTTAAATATAAACCCTCTATTTACAAAAGCTATTTTAGTCCATATGGCAAGTGACCTTAAATTTGCGGATAATATAATTGTTAATATGGCTCAAAAGAATGTTCGACAAAGAGTAGCAGAGGTACTTACCTATCTGTATGATAATTTTGGAGTGGATTCCGAAGACTACATTACATTAACGTTGACCAGAGAGGATATTGCCAATGTGGTTGGCACTGCTAAAGAAGCCTGTATTAGAACATTAACCTCGTTTAGAAAGGAGGGCTGGATATCCACAAAAGGAAAACGTATAAAGTTAAATGATAAAGCAGCACTACAAAAACTGATTGATGGTATATAAATTATAATAAATATATTTTATAATACAGTCGGATGACTTTACAGTATCATTCCTGCAGCCACTGTTTCGTGAGTAACATCATCTATTAAAATAAAACTTCCAGTAGTCCTATTATCTCTGTATTCATCAACCATTAAAGGTCTTGTTGTTCTAATTTTTACTCGAGCAATATCATTCATACATAAATCCTTATTATTTTCTTCACGACTGTAGGTATTAATATCTATCTTATACATAATACTTTTTATCATTGCTTTTTGCTCATTTGAAGTATGTAATATAGTATATTTTGCTCTTGGTTTAGCTTTTGTATTATTTAACCAACACAACATGGTGTCAAATTCTTGAATTGCTCTTGGTTGATTTGCAGTTTTTACTATCATATCTCCCCTACTTACATCGATGTCATCGTTTAAAGTGATTGTTATAGACATAGGTGCAAAAGCTTCATTTAAATTACCATTCATAGTATCAATAGACTTAATAGTTGAATTAAAACCAGAAGGCATGACTGTAATATGATCACCAGGTCTTAAGATCCCACTTACTAAGCGACCTGCATATCCCCTGTAGTCAATGAAGCCCTCTCTTTGGGGTCTTAAAACTGTTTGAACAGGAAAGCGTGCATCAATTTTATTAATATCACTACTTATGTGTAAGTTTTCTAGAGTGTTCAATAATGGAGCACTGTGATACCAATCAATATTTTTTGATCTATTAACTACGTTATCACCATCCAGAGCACTTATAGGAATAAAACGAATGTCCTTCGCATAAAGCTTAGATGAAAATTGTTCAAATTGGACAATAATTTGATTGTAAATTTCTTCCGAATAATCAATTAAGTCCATTTTATTTATACAAACAATTATATGAGGTATTTGTAGTAATGAAGCAATAAAAGCGTGCCTCTTTGTTTGTTCTATTACTCCATTTCTAGCATCAATCAAAATGATAGCCACATTTGCAGTAGATGCTCCGGTGACCATATTTCTGGTATATTGAATGTGACCTGGAGTGTCTGCTATAATAAATTTTCGCTTAGGAGTTGTAAAATATCGATAGGCAACATCTATGGTTATACCTTGCTCACGTTCATCTCTAAGTCCATCAGTAAATAAAGCCAAATCAATACCCTTGTACCCCTTGCGCTTACTTGTTAAAGCAATATCTTCCAGCTGATCTTCAAAAATAGCTTTGCTATCGTATAGTAGCCTTCCAATTAAAGTACTTTTTCCATCATCAACACTACCTGCGGTTGTAAATCGTAATAATTGATTATTATCTATTTGCATAATTGTTATAATAAAAATTAAAAGTAGCCTTGACGTTTCCTATCCTCCATTGCAGAATCACTTCGCTTGTCATCACTCCGATTTCCTCTCTCTGTTTGTTTTAATGCAGCAACTTCAGCAATAATTTTTTCTACGGTATCTGCATCTGATTCAATCCCTCCAGTAATAGTAATATCTCCTAAAGTTCTAAAGCGAATATTTTTAGTTTGTATAGACTCATCATTTTGTAAGATTAAATGCTTTGAGACCGGAATCCATGAATCATTTCTCCATACCACATCTCTCTGGTGTGCTTTGTAAAGAGAAGGTATATTTATATGCTCTCTTTTAAGGTAATTCCAGACATCCATCTCTGTCCAATTACTAATTGGAAAAGCTCTAAAATGTTCGCCTTCAAAATATTTACCGTTTAATATATTCCACAATTCAGGACGTTGATTTTTTGGATCCCATTGGCCAAAATCATCTCTATGCGAAAAAAAACGTTCTTTTGCTCGTGCTTTTTCCTCATCTCTTCTTCCTCCTCCTATGGCACAATCAATTTTATTATCCGCAATGGCATCCAATAAAGTCGTTGTCTGTAGTGCGTTTCTAGTAGCATTTTTCCCTTTTTCTTCAGATACTCTTCCTTGATCAATTGATTTTTGAACTGATCCAACAATTAATTCCACATCAAGTTGATCTACTAATTGATTTCTAAAACTGATTGTTTCTGGAAAATTATGTCCAGTATCTACATGCAAAAATGAAAAAGGAATTTTAGAGGGATAAAAAGCCTTTTGAGCTAAATGGGCCACTAGTATAGAGTCTTTCCCACCAGAAAAAAGTAAAACTGGATTCTGAAATTGTGCCCAGACCTCTCGAAGAATGAAAATGGCTTCAGACTCTAATTCATCTAAATAATTTAAATAATATTTTTTCATTTTAAATTAATTCTAGTTTAGGTTTAATTTTATTGATAATCATCTTTACAGCTTGGGTTATGTCTGTTTTTGTAGTATCTATTTTTAAATCCGGATTTTCAGGGCATTCATAAGGAGCACTGACTCCAGTAAAATCTTTGATTAAACCATTTTCAGCTTTGACATACAAACCTTTTGGATCTCTATTTTTACAAACCGCTAAGGGAGTATCTACAAAAATTTGAATAAAATTTTCATTCTTTACTGTATTTTTAACAAATTCTCTGTCATTTTTATAGGGTGAAATAAATGCTGATAAAACTACTAAACCTCCGTCAATCATTAAACTTGACACTTCAGCTATCCGTCTAATATTTTCTCTCCTATCAGCGGGAGAAAAAGACAAATCACTGTTCAAACCCTTTCTAACATTATCACCATCCAATAAATAAGTCCTTATATTCATTTTATGCAGTTCTTTTTCAAGCGCATTAGCAATGGTAGATTTTCCCGAACCAGAAAGACCAGTAAACCATATTAAAAAAGAACCATGATTGTTGAGTTGACTTCTTTGGTTTTTTGAAACTGAAAACTGATTTGGAATTATATTTTTTTGCATTAATTATTTTTTTTATTTAGTCCCAAAGGAATTTTTATCCATATCCTTTCATGAATATAATAAAGTATAAATTTACTAATTAACTCCAACAAGGCAATAAAAAGTGCTATTTCATTAAATTCATTCAAAACAGCTCCTGATATTAAAAATGTAGTCGTAGTTGCTACCAATCGCCACGAAATGGTTTTTAATAAAGATTGTTGTTTTGAAAATATAAAAGATTTAATAAGTTGTAACCAAGCTCTCTCGTGAGCATAATAAATTAATAATTTAAGAAAAAACTCAATAAATCCAATTTTTAAAGCATTTTCAAAACTGCATTGGTCCAACACACAAGTAATGATAAAAACCACTAAAAAAGTATCTGTAGTTGCTATAATGCGCCAAGAAATCCCTTTTACTAAACTTCTTTCATGAGATTCATTAATCATACTATCTAATTAATCACTAAAAAATGTGGATTCAATAAATTTTGTTTATTATATTTTAGTGGTTCATTTGTGGTTACATCGATTACTTTTACTCCTACAGCTTCGCAAATAGCCTGACCTGCAGCCGTATCCCATTCCATTGTTGGAGCAAATCTTGGATAGATTTCTGCTTCTCCTTCTGCCACTAGACAAAATTTTAGGGAACTACCTTTTGAAACAATTCTAGTTTTGTTTTTCTTTTCAATTTTCGAAATATAGTTTTTAGTAGTATCATTTAAATGTGATCTACTCCCAACAATCCTTAGAATATTATTATTTTTTTGAGTAGGAAAAATTTGAACTGCATTATTAAAAATTTCATCAATAATTATAGTATTAGTTTTTAATAGTGCTTTGTAAGATTTTGAAGAATTATCTGATGTAAAGTATAAGGTTTTCGAAACGGGCACATAAATAACACCTATAATTGGCTTATTATTTTTTATTAATGCGATGTTTACTGTAAACTCACCGTTACGCTTAATAAATTCTTTTGTGCCATCAAGAGGATCAACAATCCAGCATTGTTTCCAGTTTTTCCTTTCCTCATAAGTTAAAATTTTATTCTCTTCGCTAATAATGGGAATTTTAGATTTAACTAAATACTTATTAATTATTTTGTTTGCGTTTTTATCTGCTAAAGTAAGAGGAGATTCATCTTCTTTATAAACAACATCAATCTTGTTTGAATAGACTTTCATAATCGCTTCTCCAGCCTTCACAGAGGCAATAATAGCAATGCTTAAAAGTTCTCTCATATCAAAAAATTTAATCCTCAAATTTACAAAAACCGAATCATTAATTAAGTGACTTTTCTCAGTTAATGAATAAATAAAGTTTAAGAATTCGTTTAATATGAATCGAAAAATCTCCTCTTAAATAAATCTAAAAGAATTTTATTAACCTAGTATTTAAGTTATTTTTGTAATTAAATAAAATTAATATCATGAAATACCTATCTATATTATTTTCGACCTTTCTGCTGTTTGCTTGTAGTTCAAATAGTGATACTTACACTTTAAGCGGGAAAGCAATGGGTTTTGAAGATGGCACCAAAATAATCGTTAGCGAAGTAATAAATAACCAGCCTAAAGCAATTGACACTCTAGTGGTTCAATCAGAATCATTTATTGGTGAATACACAAATAGTGAGGTTTTAACACTAAACTTACTTCAGGTAGAAAATATAAATTCGACTATTTTATATTTTCCGGAAAATATAAATTTGAAAGCAACCATCTTCAAAGATAGTATCAAATCATCTTTCGTTAGAGGAGGAACTCAAAATGATTCCTACCGAGAATTCACCAATCAATTAAAGAGATTCAATAAAATTAAAAGCGAAAAAGCACGGCTATTTAAACAAGCCAGAAGAGAACAAGATGGAATACTAGCTCAAAACTTACAGTCAGAACTGAATAACGTTGCTGTTGAAGAAAATGATTATAAAATTAAATTTGTAACTGAAAATCCTAATTCATTATTTTCAGTTTTATTACTAACAGAATTAGTGAGTAAAAAAGAAATTTCTAGTGTAGATGCTACTAAAATCATTAATTCTTACAGTCCAAAAATAGCAGCCTCTTCAAGCTCTAAAACCTTAAAAAATACTATTGCTGCCATGAAGAAGGCAGAGGTTGGTGGGCTTGCTCCTGACTTTTCAGCCCCTACTCCCTCTGGAGAAAATCTAGCATTAAGTGACGTATTAGGAAAATATACAATTATTGATTTTTGGGCTTCTTGGTGTAAACCTTGTAGAAGAGAAAATCCAAATGTGGTAAATGTATACAACCAATACCATGATAAAGGATTGAATATTATAAGTGTTTCGTTAGACAAAGCAGGCCAAGAAAAACGGTGGTTAAAAGCCATTGAAACAGACCAAATGAACTGGAAACACGTTTCTAATTTAAAAGGATGGAACGAACCTATTGCTAAAATGTACAATGTACGCTCAATACCCGCTACTTTTTTATTGGATGAGAACGGAACTATTATTGCAAAAAATTTAAGAGGACCAGCGCTAGGTCAAAAAATAGCTTCTTTATTAGACAATAATTAAATTCCTTATCGAGTGTTCTGCTATTTTATATTTTTTTAAATTTAATTAAAATAAATAATAATAATAAAGGGACCGATAATAAAGCGATAATCCATAGTTGAGTTTGGATCAGTGATGGAGCCATAAGAATCGTTAAAAAATAACCCGCTAATGCTCCTCCAAAATGTGCGTCATGTCCTATATTATCTGTTCTTTTTTTCATTCCGTAAATAGAATACAATAAATACAATATACCGAATAA
>ERZ1048068.758-NODE-758-length-27364-cov-12.007726_pt1 | contig 27364 bp, 26 predicted proteins | sample MGYA00383098_ERZ1048068 | MGnify/ENA primary metagenome ERZ1048068 (study PRJEB29581, sample SAMEA5548368) | metagenome | biome: marine; feature: coastal; material: water | depth 1 m | study: Short-term variability in the microbial, nano- and picoplankton... | reverse complement strand
GTAAAGGAGAGGTCCATCTGATCAAGGATCTTATGGCGCGCTCAACAGAGCAGGGTATGCAAACCTTCGATCAATCTTTATTCAAGGCTTATCAAATGGGTTTGATATCAAAAGATGAGGCTATTCGCCACGCTGACTCAGGCAATGATGTCCGTCTGAATATTAAGCTCGACGAACACGGTTCTGATGGCTTTATGAATGAGCTTGATTATGAGATAGAAAGGGACACACGGATCTAGCTCCCAGCCTGCTCCGATAACCAAGTTTGTAAAATGAGCTGTGCTGCATGGGCGTCCACAGCGCCATGATACGCAAGGCCCTGTTCTTCAAGTTGAATTCTTGCCTCTCGCGATGTCAGGCGCTCATCGATTAGTGCGACGGGAAGATTAAAGCGACCCTCAAGTTGCCGGCTGAAGCGCCGTGCACGGCGGGTGGTTTCTTGCATCGACTCGTCCATGTTGAGGGGATCACCTACAATCAGAAGTTCGGGCTGCCATTCTTTGAACAGCGCTGCTATTTCCTCCCATTTGGGAACGCCATCTCGGGCCTTCAAAACACAAAGCGGCTCACAAGTGGAAAGCAAGGTGTTGCCAACGGCTACCCCGATGCGCTTGAGGCCCCAATCAAAGGCCATGACTCTGACCGCAGGTGGGCTCATGAATGCCCCGCCGTGTTAGACATCAAATGGATATCGATACCCAGCCGAAGTCCTGCTGCGTGCAGGCGTTTTTCGTACGGCGTTTCAAATAAAATTTCTGCATCAGCTTCCACTGTCAGCCAGGCGTTAGCCGCCAATTCATCCTCAAGCTGGCCGGCCGACCAGCCCGCATAACCCAGTGCAAGCAGGGTTTGGCCCGTATCATGGCCGTTGGCAATAGCCACGAGAATATCTTTAGAGGTGGTTAGCCAGGTGTGGCTTCCGGTCTGCACGGTAGATTCCCACTGACCCTCTTGGTCGTGTAGCAGGAATCCGTGTTCAACCTGTACCGGGCCTCCTGCTAACGCAATTTGGTCGGGAGTGCAGTGGCTCGTGTTCAGATCGAGTTGCTCAAAGATTTTTGCAAACGAAATGTTTGAAGGCTGGTTTATCACGATGCCCATTGCGCCATCGGGATTGTGCTCGCAAATATAGGTCAGTGATTTTGCGAAGAACCCGCTCGATAGTGCAGGCGTTGCCATAAGGAAGTGGTCTTTCAATGAGTGAAAGTGCTTTGGCATTTGGGACATGATTATTTTCGCAGGGCCATTGGTTTTATTGTTGTCCCGCGGGTTGGGAGCGGAATTGCCAGGTGCGCACAATATCCAGTCGCCCTGTTTGTTTTGCCAGTGCCTCGGAAAAGGGCGGAAAAGGCGCTGCCAGAACCACCGTATCTTGTGCCGCTCGGTCGAGCCGAGTATCTCCGCTGGATTCAAGCACACGAATGCGTTCAAGATTTCCGTTGGCGGCAACAGTCACCATAAGGCGGACGTCACCGTTGGCGTTAATGGGTCGCCCTCGGTACAAAACGTTTCCGATTTGTTCAACACGGGCACGCCACCGCGAAAGGTACTCTGCGTCGAGTGATCGGCGGGCTGCGACAGCACCTATGCGGGTATTGGTTTGCACATTTTTGTCGGATAGCGATGACAGAGCTTGTTTTAAATCCTTGAGTTGGCGGTCAATAGCGTCGGGGGTGACTTCTTCTGGGGCGAGCTCGCCGTCGGCACCATCGAGCTCCCGTGAAATAGTCATTGTCGTTTGAATTTGGAATTGCGCAGCTGCTGGCGCGGGCTCTTCTGCCATACCCAGCTGATCCTGAGCCGCAACGTGCTGAGCAGCCACTGGAGCTTGGTTAGAAGGCGTTAACAACACCGTTACCGCGATGCTCTGGGTTTCAAAGTCTGGCCAGGTAGCACCGAACCCAACGGCCAAAATAACCAAAGCGTGAATGGCTACGGCGGCGACTAATGCCGGCGCGATCGGCTCATTCATTGGGGCGGACGCCCCTAGGAGCCGATTAGCGGCCAATGCGTTGCCATTGTGATTCGATGCAATTCATGAGCTTTGCGGCAATATCGGGGGATGCTTCGGCCTCGATTTCTCGCAAACACGTTGGGCTGGTGACATTGATCTCAGTGAGATGCTCGCCAATAACGTCTAAGCCGACAAAGAAAAGTCCGCGGTTTCGAAGGTCTGGTCCCACCTGTTCCGCAATCCAACGATCGCGATCGGTCAAGGCTTGAACGCGCCCAGAACCGCCTGCGGCTAAATTACCGCGACTCTCTCCGGCCAAGGGAACGCGAGCTAGGGCATAGGGTATAGGCTCACCATTGACCATAAGAATCCGTTTATCGCCGTTGACGATATCTGGAAGATAAACTTGTCCCATGATGGTTTGCTGTCCGTTTTGAGTCAGGGTTTCCAAGATAACGCTGAGATTGGGGTCACCCTCGCGGACACGAAAAATGGAACTGCCGCCCATGCCATCTAGAGGTTTGAAGACAACGTCTTGATGTTGTTGGTGAAAGGCGCGAAGTTGCACGGGGTCCCGGCTGACAATGAGTGTGGGGCAGCACTGTGGAAATTCGGTCGCGTAAAGTTTTTCATTGCAGTCGCGTAGGCTGGCGCATCGGTTGACGATGAGAGTGCCGCGGCGCTCAGCGTTTTCCAGTAAATGGGTGGTGTACACAAACTCCATGTCAAATGGCGGATCCTTGCGCATTAATATGGCATCGAGATCTGCTAAGTCTCGATCCTCTTCGGCGCCGAGGGTATAGAAATCATTCGCATCCTCACGGACCTCAAGGGGTCGCATCCGGGCGCGAGCTAGGCCGGCATCTAGATAAAGACTGCTTTGTTCCATGTACCATAGGCGCCATCCTCGGTCTCGGGCTGCCCACAGCAACGCCAGAGAGGTATCCTTCTTGTAATTGATGGCGCTGATGGGGTCCATGACCACACCGATATCGCGACTCATGCTAGGGCCTCGGTAATAAAGTGTCGTTACGTTACGGCTCGATGCGTTGCCATGCAACCAAAATGGAATAACTAACTATGGTCACGGTTTATTGGGTGTTCACCTCGTTGATGGGAATAGCGACGCTGACCGCGTTGATTCCCGGTCGAGCTTTGGGCTGGTGGGTGCCGCTTTGGTTTTTGGTATCTACAGCGACTAACGAGTTGGCGGTCTGGGGCCTTATCATGCACTTATTGATGTTCGCCATTGGCGTTACTTTTTTTGATCCTAGTGACCCCTTTGTGCGCTCTGCTTTGTGTGTGTTGATGCTTTCTTGCTTGGGCACGTTAATTTTATTAAGGCGGCATTTCGAAAGTGGGCGTCAATTAGAGCGCGCTTTACAGGTTGGACTCCCCGCAAATTTTGAGGAAATGATTCCCCTAGACCGGCGCCGGCTTCTTAGCCGGCAGATAACGGCCAAAGATTGGCTGCATCCTGTCAGCTTTGCACGCCCTGGTGTCCATAGAGAGAGAAACATTGCTTACGGCGAGGCTGGCAAGCGCAACCTATTGGATATCTTCACGCCGGTCCGTCCCGGGTCTGATCGGCCGGTGTTGCTGCAAATTCATGGCGGTGCGTGGTTGGTTGGTAAAAAAGAAGAGCAGGCGTTACCGCTCATGCATCAGATGGCATCTTTGGGTTGGGTGGTGGTGGCGATCAATTACCGACTGTCGCCCCGGGCTACGTTTCCAGACCATATTATCGATGTAAAAAAAGCGATTGCTTGGGTTCGTCAAAATATACATAAGTGGGGCGGCAACCCCGACTTCATCTCGGTAACGGGCGGTTCTGCTGGGGGACATTTAACAGCTTTGACGGCCATGTCGGGCAACTACGCACCCTGGCAGCCGGGCTTTGAGACTGCGGATACTCGAGTTCAAGCTGCGATGCCGCTGTACGGCGTCTATGACTTTTGTAATCGCGTAGGCATTCGCCAAGGCACCCGAATTGACGATTACATTATGAAGAAGGTGATGAAAAGCACGCCTGAGGACGATCCAGAGGCGTTCGATCTTGCATCTCCGGTTTGCTGGGTTGACGGTGAGGTACCGCCCCTATTTCTTATCCACGGTAGCCATGACACTTTGGTTTGGGTGGAGGAAGCGCGACGCTTTGTCGCTGAGTTATCGTCGGTGAGTTCAGCCTCTTTGGTGTACGCCGAACTTTATGGTGCCCAGCACGCCTTTGAAACGGTTCACTCCCCGCGCACCTCGCACTATTTAAACGCGGCGGCGTGGTGGCTGGAATGGGCCTATGCCGACTGGTGTGCAAAACGCCCTTAAGGCTGACCCATGTCTCCCCAACGGGCTCCAAGTATTGAGAGGGCTACCAAGGGGGCCGTTTCTGTGCGGAGCACCCTAGGCCCCAATTTGAGGCCAATGAAGCCAGCGTCTGTGGCATGGCTCCTGTCAATGTCGGAAAGCCCACCTTCCGGCCCTACTAGCAAAGCCACTGAAGTGGGTCGAGCTGCCGGCAGCGTTCCTGTTTCCCGGTGATGTAAGAATAACTTGGCTTGGGTGTCTTGCCTTTGAGCCCAGTCAGACAGCGGTGTGGGATCGAAGACTCGGGGGACAACGGCTCGGCCGCATTGTTCGCAGGCGCTGCGGATAATTTGCTGCCAATGTGCAACCCGTTTTGGGATTCGCTCTGCGGGAAGCTTCACGTCGACTCGGTCGCTGAACAGGGGGGTGATGCCAGTGACGCCGGCCTCGGTAGCTTTTTGAATGGCCCAGTCAAAGCGATCTCCCTTGCTAAGACATAAACCTAGCTGGGTAGTCAGTGGTGACTCGGTGTTGGGGTTTGAAGCCTCTCCCACCGATACCGTCACCCCGCGTTTTTGCAGCTCGATAATGGCGCACTGCCAATCCTGCCCCGTGCCATTAAACAAGGTGATGTTATCGCCGACTCGAGCCCGTAAAACTTTGACTAAATGATGTGCAACCGCAGCTTCAAGTTGAACACGGTCACCTGCCTTAAGCGACTGATCGCTGTAGAGCCTGATCTCCCGCATCGTTGTCTCCACCCTTCAACAGACCAATGTTGCGCGCAATGGTACGCATGGGTTCGGCCTGATTCATAGTGTAAAAATGGATGGGGGGTGCACCGCTGTCAATCAGCGTTGAACAGAGTTGGGAAACCACCTCAATGCCAAATTTGTAAGCACTGTCAGGGTCCTCAGCAAAATCGGCCATGCGCTGGCGAATCCACCGTGGCACTTCTGCGCCGCAGGCTGTGGAAAAGCGCATCAGGTTGGCAAAGTTAGTAATCGGCATAATGCCGGGGTGAATCGGCTGTGTGATACCTGCTGCCGCGCAGCGATCCATAAAATAAAAATAGGACTCTACGTTGAAGAAATACTGAGTGACGGCGGCATTAGCGCCAGCATCTAATTTCGCTTTGAGAAAGTGAATATCGTGACTGTAGCTGACCGCCTCGGGGTGGATCTCGGGATAAGCGGCAACTTTAATATTGAAGTGATCGCCGGTGGTTTCTCTAATGAAGGACACCAGTTCGTTGGCATAGACGCAGGACTTTTCCGGTGTCCCATCGCCGGCTGGAGCATCGCCTCGAAGCGCAACTAAGCGTTGCACCCCCTGCTGTTGATACTCTTCGAGCAGACCCTTCATTGTCTCCCGGTTATCGGTTCCGAAGCTCAGGTGTGGCGCCACGTCTTGGCCCGCGTCAGCGATAGCTGCAACTGTAGCCACGGTGGTGTCGCGGGTAGACCCGCCGGCACCATAAGTGATCGAGCAATACTCTGGGTTGAGATCTGCCAATGCTGGCAGCGTCTCGTTGAGAAGTTTTTCCCGCCCAGCGATCGTTTTGGGCGGGAAAAACTCAAGGCTGCAACTGCCTTCCGTGGCCATAGTCGAGTCCTCAGTACTTGTAGCTGTCGGTTTTGAAGGGGCCATCTACCGTGACGCCGATGTAGCCGGCCTGCTCTTCGGTAAGGCGAGTGATCACGCCGTCGAACCCTTTCACCATGAGTGCTGCAACTTGCTCATCGAGATGCTTAGGCAGCACTTCGACAGTGATATTGGCTGTTTTTTCAGCCTCAGGCAGGTCAGCAAAGCGCTTGGCATACAAATGGATTTGCGCCAAAACTTGGTTGGCGAAAGAACCATCCATAATACGTGAGGGGTGACCCGTTGCATTACCTAGGTTGACCAAGCGTCCCTCGGACAGTAACAACAGGTGGTCATTGCTGGCGCGATCGCGATAGATTTTGTGTACTTGAGGCTTCACCTCTTCCCACTCCCAGTTCTCGCGCATGTAGGCCGTGTCAATTTCGTTGTCAAAGTGACCAATGTTGCACACGACGGCACCACACTTGAGGGCCTTCAGCATTGCAGCATTACAGACGTTGAAGTTGCCCGTTGAGGTGACCAGCAGATCGGTTGTGCTCAACAACTCGGTGTTAATACATTCTGGCGTGCCATCGTTGATGCCATCGTTAAATGTGGATACCACCTCGTAGCCATCCATGCAGGCTTGCATGGCACAAATAGGGTCGACTTCGGTGATGCGGACAATCATGCCCTCCTGGCGAAGGGACAATGCCGAGCCTTTGCCCACGTCTCCGTAGCCAATAACCAATGCTCGCTTGCCGGCGAGCAAGTGGTCCAAACCGCGCTTGATGGCGTCATTCAGACTGTGGCGACAGCCGTACTTGTTGTCATTTTTTGACTTAGTAACCGAGTCATTGACGTTAATGGCCGGAACCTTCAATTCACCGTTAGCAATCATTTCATAAAGACGGTGAACGCCGGTGGTGGTTTCCTCGGTGATGCCGTGAATGCGCTCAAGCATTTCTGGGTACTTTTCGTGCAGCATGCCGGTGAGGTCACCGCCATCGTCAAGGATCATATTGGCATCCCACGGCTTACCGTCTTTAAGAATGGTTTGCTCAATACACCACTCGTACTCTTCTTCGGTCTCACCCTTCCACGCAAAAACGGGTACCCCAGACGCCGCAACGGCTGCAGCAGCGTGATCTTGAGTGGAGAAAATGTTGCACGACGACCAGCGAACTTCGGCGCCTAGTGCAACCAATGTATCGATCAGTACACCGGTTTGGATGGTCATATGGATACAACCCAAGATTTTGGCACCGGCGAGGGGTTGCTCGTCGCGGTATTGGTCGCGCAGAGCGATGAGAGCTGGCATTTCACTCTCTGCAATGTCGAGCTCGCGTCGGCCCCAGCCGGCTAGGTTGATATCGGCGACCTTATAGTCAGTCACATTGCTAAGTTCTACAGCTGTGTTCATGGTTTATTCCTTTCAGTAAGTTCAGGCTGAGGCGCGCAGCGCGTCGGCTTTATCAGTACGCTCCCAGGGGAAGTCGACGTCGTTTCGGCCAAAATGGCCGTAGCTGGCGGTCATACGGTAAATAGGCCGCTTCAGGTCAAGCATTTCGATAATTCCCTTGGGACGTAAATCGAAGTGCTCCCGCACTAGGCGGGCTATTTCGGCATCGCCAATAGCGCTAGTGCCGAAGGTGTTAACAGAGATTGAAGTGGGTTCTGCCACGCCAATCGCATAGGAGACTTGTATTTCGCAGCGTTCGGCGAGTCCTGCTGCAACGATATTTTTGGCCACATAGCGCGCCGCATAGGCCGCTGATCGGTCGACTTTTGAGGGGTCTTTTCCAGAGAAAGCGCCGCCGCCGTGACGAGCCATACCGCCGTAGGTGTCCACAATGATCTTGCGACCGGTTAAACCGGCATCGCCCACGGGCCCGCCGATAATGAATTGCCCGGTGGGATTGATGTGATACCGAGTATCGGCGTGAAGCCAGGCTTCGGGAAGTACGGGCTTTATCACATGCTCCAATATTTCGGCGTGAATATCGGCTTGGCTGATACCTGGGTCATGCTGGGTTGACAGTACGACAGCATCGACCCGTGCTGGCTTGCCGTTCTCGTCATAGGCCAATGTCACCTGGCTTTTGGCATCGGGTCGCAGCCAGGGCAAGGTTCCTGCTTTGCGCAATTCGGCTTGCTTCTCAACCAGCCGATGTGCGTAATAAATCGGGGCGGGCATGAGTACATCTGTCTCGTTGCTGGCATAGCCAAACATGAGCCCCTGATCACCCGCGCCCTGTTCTTTGTCTTGGCCTTCGTCAACACCCATGGCAATGTCATGAGACTGCTTACCGATCGCATTGAGAACGGCGCAGGAGCTGCCGTCGAAACCGACCTCAGAGCTGTTGTAACCAATATCATTAACAACGCCGCGTACAACCTCTTCCAAATCGACGTAGGTGTTGGTGGTGACTTCACCCGCAATCACGACCATGCCGGTTTTCACTAACGTTTCAACGGCGACCCGGGCTTGTTGGTCATCGGTCAAAATCGCGTCCAAGATGGCATCCGAGATCTGATCGGCCATTTTGTCAGGGTGGCCCTCCGAGACAGATTCAGAGGTAAATAGTGAGTACTCACTCATCGTGCAGTTCCTTATTTTAGAGTGTTGGTCTTTGAAATAAACGGACTTGAATTTGAAAGCCATTGCGTTGAGCAATAAACAGCTCAGCCTGGCTGTGCAGGCCGGCTTGGTCGGCCCATTGGGTTAACGCCGCGGGCTCAAAGCCTAGCCAGAGATCTCCGCAAACTTCTCGTGCCCAGTCTTGGTCGTGGGGACACAATTCACTCACGATCAACACTCCGCCAGCTCCCACCAATTGGGCGCTATCTCGAAACGTGGCCTCAGGATTGAGCGTGTGGTGCAGCACCATGTTTGCGATAACGGCATCGAAACGTTGTTGCTGTTCTATTAGTAGGCTGGCTTCTCCCAAGGTGAAGCGAACGTTTTTGGCCTCGCCCGCCTTGGCTCTGGCTTGCTCTAGCATTGCGGCGGAATTATCCAGTGCCAGAACAGCCTCCGCTTTCTCAGACAAATCAGCTAACAGGCTGCCATCTCCGGGACCCAGTTCGAGTACGGACTGCAGCGGTTGCGTTGTCTGTCGGTCGAGTAAATGCAATGTGGCCTGCCGGTAATCCTCCCAGGAGGCAATTAACTCTTGCTGCTCGCGGAACCGGTGGCTGTTTTCTTGAAAAAATGCCAACGAGTTTTGCTCGCGTAGTTTCTGGACCCCGGCTATGCCAGCGCTGAGCCCCCGCGAAAGTGGCGTTTCATCAATGTGGCGAAGAGCCTCATCTATAAGGGTGGCGTTATGACCCTCAGCTAGCTGCCGACGGTAGAAGGTGACGGTGCCTTCGCGGCGGCTGGTCAGTAAATTGGCTTTTACCATCACTTTCAGGTGATGGCTCAGCGCGCTCTGACCCAGTTCGAAGATGTGACACAACTCTGTGACGTTGAGCGAACCTTCTTTAAGAATACGCAGAATGTTTATGCGCAATTCATCCCCCAGCGCCTTGAATAGCGTTGTCAGGGGCACCTCGCTAGGCCGGGAGGCCAGCGGGACAATGTTCGATTTTGGAGACATGCGCGGAGTCTAGCACTGCAATCGGTCAAACATCAAAATATTTTGATGTAATAAATTCTGCCGCCCTGTGTCACTATCCGAGATCAACACCAAAGGCCATGGCAGCGAGGGGTAATGGGAGTGGATCAGCAAGGGATGAAAGAAGCCGTCGCGTTGGCGGCGCTCGAATGGGTCAAGGCCCTACCCAGTGACAGTTTGGTATTAGGGATTGGCACTGGAAGCACAGCCGAATGCTTCATCAGGCTGTTACCCAGTATTAAAGGGCGCATCGATATCACCGTATCGAGTTCACAGCGCTCTGAAGCCCTGCTTAAGGAGTTGCAAATTCCAGTGGGAGATCTCAATAGCGTAGGCGAGTTAGATGCCTATGTTGATGGCGCTGATGAAGCCAACCAGCAGCTGCAGCTTATAAAAGGGGGAGGTGCCGCTCTGACCCGTGAAAAAATTGTGGCTGCTGCTGCGAAGCGTTTTTTATGTATTGCAGATGCGTCAAAAAAGGTTGCTACGCTGGGGGCCTTTCCACTGCCGGTGGAGGTCATTCCTATGGCTAGAAGTTTTGTAGCCCGTGAGTTGGTCAAGCTAGGCGGGCAGCCTATTTGGCGCGATGGCGTGGTAACAGATAACGGCAATGTGATTCTCGATGTTCACGGTCTCTCCATTGACCGCGCTTTGGAGACTGAAGCGGCCATTGACCACATTACCGGGGTGGTTTGCAGTGGCCTTTTTGCGCGACGGCCCGCGGATGTACTGATGCTGGGCACCCCCCAAGGTGTAGAGACTCTGGTGGCCGGCTGACCCTTTGCTCTTGCAAGCAGCCATGGGCGGTGTCTAAAGAGTCATCATAAACAGCAGTTTGCCGAGCGGCATGGTCAGCGCCCACAACTTGGGACAAAAAAGCGTTTTTTGGGATGCTCTTTGGGATAAAAAAGCGCTCTAGGTTATGCGTCGAAGACCTTACCTGGATTGAAAATTCCGTCGGGGTCGAACTGAGCTTTAATACCGCGCATCAGAGAGATTTCAGCCTCATCACGACTGAAATGTAAGAATTCCTTTTTCAGCAGCCCGACCCCATGTTCCGCCGAGATAGAGCCTCCGAGGTTCTGCACTGCGGTGAACAAATGGGCGCTAACCGCCTTACATCGTTCCTGAAAAGCACCCACGGATACCCCGTCGGGCTTGAGGATATTCAGGTGCAGATTGCCGTCCCCAATATGGCCGTACCAAACGACTTCCAAATCGGTGTAATGTTGGGCAACCAGCGCGTCAACGCTGCTCAAGAGCTCAGGTGCTTGCTGCACCGTCGTGGATATATCGTTTTTATAGGGTGTCCACTGGGCAATGGTCTCGGAGATGTCTTCTCGCAGGCGCCAAAGGCTGCGGCGCTGACTTTCATTCTGACTTAGTACGGCGTCCTCTACCCACCCTGCAGCCATGCAAGCTTCAACCAATTCAAGGGCCTGTGTTTCCGCCGCCGTGGAAATGCTCTCAAACTCCACTAGTGCGTAATAAGGAAAGCGCTCTTGAAAGGGAGGCTGTATTGAATGTGCAGCAGTCACTTTTTCCAGAGCGAGATCAGAGAAAAATTCAAAGGCAAGCACTGAAAGTCTGGCTTGGCACTTGGCGAGGACTTCCATCAGCGCTGGCATGGATTGAATTCCAAGCACCATCACCCGAGGGTTTGTCGGTGGGTCGGTGAGTGCCAGGGTCGCCTCAACAATGACACCTAAAATACCCTCTGAACCAATAAAAAGGTGGCGAAAATCAAGTCCCGTGTTGTTTTTGATCAAACCGTGGTTCAGTTCCAGCAACTCACCGGTTCCGGTCACTACCTTCAGCCCTGTCACCCAGTCACGGGTCATTCCGTAGCGAATAACCTGAATGCCCCCGGCATTTGTAGCAATGTTTCCCCCGATCTGACTCGATCCACTTGAAGCGAAATCGACGGGATACATAAGGCCTTCTTCGGCGGCGGCTTGCTGAATTTGCGCTGTGATGGCACCCGCTTCGCAGGTTACGCTGCGCCCGGCTTTGTTGATGGGCGAAATTTTTCTCATCCGTTCCAAAGACAAAACCAGCTCGCCGCCCGCAGCCATGGCGCCGCCGCTTAGGCCCGTTCGGCCTCCCGAGGGCACCAGCTTTGCACCGTATTTGCGGGCAAGGTGCACGATAGCTTGTATTTCGCCGATCGAATTGGGCAGTAGAACTCCGGAGGGCGCCGGCGCCACGAATCGCGTCCAATCCCGGCCGTAGTGTTGTAGTGAGTGGCTATCGGTGAGGAAGCGCTCATGTCCCAGCAGCTCGATGAGCGAGGCGCCCATAGCCTCAGGCAGTCTAGTGAAGTTTACTGGCTGCTTGTCTGCCACGGTTGTTGACCTCTATTTTCGGGGTATGTCCCTCGCCTTTTGCGCGATGTGGTTTTCGCGATGGAGCTCATTGTAAGTGGCACTCAGTTTACACCTCCTCGGCGAATAGAAGTGCTGTCATGGTCTCTAGCGCTGCGATCATCGTTTGGGCGTCAGCTAGCAGTGCCCTCTTTAACAATAGAGTTATGTAAGTAAACTTCACCATCTATATACTGACGATGAAGCCGCCCCTGTGGAGCGGCCTTTCACTCTTCGTCGCAACAGGGGATACCATAATGCTGCGTGTAATGACTGCCTGTCTCATTTGTCTGCTGCCAATGTGGGCTTTTACGCAATCGGACGTTTTTAAAGGTCTCGCCGAAGAGATGACATCTGCAGAGCGTGAAGCCTCTGGCGTGGAAGAGCTTTCGGGCGCCCAGCAAGAGTTCCTCAATAATTGGCTGCGAGACCGGTTTATACCCACAGGATCGAACACCGCAACACCGGTGGCCGATGTCCAGAGCATGGGCGCAGGCACTTTGACTGATGTTGAACAGGAAAAAGCGATCGAAGCCGAGGTTGAACGACGGGTAAATGAAGAACTTGCAGCTGCTGAGGAACTCGAGGCTGCAAGAGCGCAAGCGTTGACCGAGCCTTTTGACGCAACGATCGCGGGTAACTTTGCGGGCTGGAGCGGTAAATCCATATTTCCACTAGACAACGGTCAGGTCTGGCGACAGCGCACCGGAAGTAGTAAATATCGGCACACTCGTGGCGACAATAAAGTGCACTTTAAAAAGAACATTATCGGGCTGTGGACGATGACAGTCTTGTCGACAGGGCGTTCGGTGGGTGTTCGACGCATTGACTAACCCTAATAAATGGCCGCCAGAGGGCGGAAAATTCACAGTTGAATGGGTTGCAAAGCGTAAGTTCCCCTTCATGAGCGTGAATAATGCACAAAGTAGCCTCTAAAGGCTCTCACTTGCTCCCTACAATTGATTACTCTGCGCTCTCGGTCCGGATATTCGAGCCGGATAGAGCGCTCTTAACTAACACTAGAAATTACTAGAAGACGAGGTTTTCCCATGAAGTCACTGCATAAGCGACAGCTTAGCCTTGCCGTTACCGCGGCCTTGGCAACCACGCTGACCAGCGGTCTGGCATTCGGACAAGACGAAGATATTGATGCTGTAGACGAAACCGTAGAAGAGGTAGTTGTTACCGGTACGCGTATTAAGACAGAAGACGGGTTTGGTGCTACTAGCCCAGTAACCGTTGTTAACGCTGAAAACATCAAGAACTTGGGTTTTGTGAACATCGAGCAAGTACTTAACAGCTTGCCTTCGATCGAAACTAGCCAAAACGCCAACATTTCAAACGGATCAACAGGTACGGCTACAGTCGACCTGCGCGGTCTGGGTACAAACCGTACGCTAGTACTGGTTAACGGTCGTCGTATGCAGGCGGGTGGTATTTACTCGCAGGCACCTGACGTGGGCCAAATCCCAACGATCGCCCTTGACCGCGTTGACGTACTGACCGGTGGTGCATCTGCAACCTACGGCGCAGACGCGGTTGCTGGTGTTGTGAACTTCGTCACTCGTAAGATGGATGGCATTGAAATCCGCGGCGGTTGGTCAGGTTACCGACACGACAATGACAATGGCTACATACAGCCACTGTTGGATGCTCGTAACTTTGACTACCCATCAGGCACTGAAGGCCCCGACGGTGAGAACTACCAAATCGACTTCATCATGGGTAGCGACTTTGCTGACGGCAAAGGTAACGCAACTGTCTACGGTACTTGGCGTGAGCAGAAAGAACTTCGTCAAGAATCACGTGACTACTCTTCAGGTGCTTTGACAGGATCTGCTACAGGCGTAGGTGGTTCAGCTAACGCGATCATTCCAAACTACTTCTTGGCACCTACCGTTGTTGGTGGACAGGGCCCTGCAGGTACTAATGGTCGTAACTATGACTACGATCAAGAGTTCTTCGGCAACATCAACTCTTCAGGTGGCTTGACACCATGGGACGGTACTAACCGTTACAACTATGCACCGATCAACCACTTTCTGCGTCCTATCGAGCAGTGGTCAATTGGCGCTTTTGCTGAGTACAAGCTGAACGATCACTTCACGCCGTACTTCGAAACTATGTACGCTAGCAACGAGTCACGTGCTCAGATTGCTGAGTCAGGTAGTTTCTTCGTTGAAGCCTACATTCTTGACCTTGATGACTTCCCCGCACCTTTCCAAGATGCGCTGGTCGATCTGTACGGTCCAGGCTATGACGAGTTTGGTGTTTACGTTGGTAAGCGAAACGTAGAGGGCGGTCCACGCTCAAGCAACACAACTCACGACTCGTTCCGTATGGTTACGGGTATGAAGGGTGACATCAATGACACATGGTCATATGACGTTAGCTATCTTTATGCTCAAACACGATCTACTGCGACTTACGTTAATGACTTCTTCGCACCTAAGATCACCAAGAACATTGATCCCGACACTGCTGATATCTTGTGGGACGTTTTCACTTATCAAGGCGTTACCCCTGAGCAGGCTGCTGGCCTGACGGGTGTTGGCGTATTGAACGGTACAACGTCAACAGAAGTTATTAACGGCTACGTGACAGGCGACTTGTTCTCACTGCCCACGACAAGCAACCCCATTAAAGTGGTTGTTGGTTATGAGTGGCGCGGAGAGAAGTTCGAGCGTATCGCTGATACCGTTTTTGAAGAAGGTCAGTTGTTAGGTCAAGGTGGTCCAACACCTTCACTGAGAGGCGGCTACAACGTTTCTGAATTCTTCGGTGAGGCGAGTGTCCCAGTACTTGATAGCTTGGTTCTTGACCTGGCTTATCGTTACTCGGATTACAGCACTGTAGGCGGTCAGGATACTTACCGAATTGGTGCCGATTGGCAGCCTATCGATTTGCTCCGTGTTCGCATGGGCTACAACCGCGCGGTTCGAGCACCTAACGTGTCAGAGCTGTACTCTCAGCAGAACTTAGGCCTGTGGGCTGGTGTTGACCCCTGTGGCGGCATCATTGCTAACGGTGAAGCACCTGAGTACTCGCAAGCACAGTGTGCTAACACGGGTGTTTCAGCGGCTCAGTACGGCAAGATTGCTTTGAGCCCTGCTGACCAATACAACCAGATCACGGGTGGTAACCCAGGACTGGACGCTGAGGAAGCCGACACCATCACGATCGGTGTGGTACTGACGCCTACTGATAACCTGACAATTTCTGCCGACTACTGGAGTATCGAGATTGAGGACACCGTAACAAGCATCGGTGCCGAGAACATCGTTCGCCAGTGTGCTGAAAACGGATTGTTCTGTGACGCGATTACTCGTGCTGGAAACGGTTCACTTTGGCAGGGTGAGACAGGATCAGTTCTCAACGCTAGCTTGAACGGCGGTAAGAACACCTGGGAAGGCGTTGACGTAGCTGGTGCTTGGGGCATTGATGCTCTGGGTGGATCATTCAACTTAAGCTTGATCGGTACTTACATGCTGACCAAGGAAGTTGAGATTCCCGGTGCTGATACTTACGACTGTGTTGGCTTGATCAGCAGCCGTTGTTACCCATCCCCTGAGTGGCGTCACACAGCTACTGCGTCTTATGACAGCAATGGTTTCTGGGCAGCCAGCATCCGATGGCGTCACTTTGGTGGTGTTGACTATGACGGTGGTTTGACCAACGGTCGTAGTGAAGGTATCGACACTATCGCACAGGACGAGAGCGACGGTGGTGAGAACTACCTCGATCTGAACGCAACCATCCGCTTCTTGGGTGATTCTGAGATCTTGGTCGGTATCAACAACGTCTTAGACGAAGAGCCACCACTGGTAGGTGGTTCACTGTCTTCTAACGCAAACGCGACAGCGGGTTTCTACGACACCCTCGGTCAGTACTTGTTTGCTCAGGTGACTTTCCGTCTATAAGTAAGGCTTGAACGAAGCAGCGTAAGCTGCGTCAATAAGAAGCGGGCCAGTGGCCCGCTTTTTTTTGCTTTGGATTTTTCTGAAATGACTGAAGCTCAGGAACAATACCGCCACTGGCTGGCACAGTCGCAGAGCCAGCCAAGCAACGCTGTCGCCTGGTTCAATTTAGGCTGGTGGTCGACGAAGGTGGGCCTGTTTGCGGCTAGTTTGAAGGCTTATGAACAGGCCTTAGCTTTTGGCATTGAATCCCCGGAAGAGGCCATGTCAAACATGGCATCGGTATATTCAGAGCGTCTGGGGCAAATTGAGCCGGCAATGCAGTGGCTTGACCGGGCTTTACTACAGAATCCCCAATACTATCCGGCAATTTTCAATCGAGCTCATATTGCAGAACAAATGGGTGATCGGGAGACCGCCTGCCGATATTTTGAACAGGCGGCTGGGCTTGCCCCGGGAGATGCTTATCCCATTGCCCGTTGGGTCGAAGCTAACTTAACGTTACCGGAAGCCTCCCCAGCCGTTCAGTCTTTGCGTCGGTTTGCCAAGGGTAAAGATCCTGACGCCCTGATGGCGCTGGCTCGGTACGAGGAACAGGGTGAGCAATACGACGCGGCTTGGGATGCCCTTATTGCCGCCAATACCATTGATCAAAAGGCCTATCCTTCCTGGCAAGCGTTACCTGTTCAGTCAAAATTGACCAACCAGTTGACCGAGGTGCTCCCCCAGCAGTCAACAACGGTGGGCGCCACGGCGGGAATAACTTCCGGCGCGACTGCGCCGCACTCACAGCAGCAAATTCCCGTGTTTATTCTTGGTTTGTTCCGCACTGGTTCGACATTACTGGAGCAGATACTGGCTGCCCATCCGGATTTTGCCCCGTTGGGTGAATCGGAGTTTTGGCCCAGGCAGATTCATGCTTTGGGGGGGGGCATGGTGTCGCCGGGTCGTTTGCCCGACACACAGCTGTGCGCAAAGCTGCGCCAACGATGGCAGCTGCACTTGAGGGACCGCAATATTGCGTCAGGTTTAATCGCCACCGATAAGCGCCCCGACAACCTATTTCATATGGCCACCATTCAAAGAGTTTTGCCTGAAGCCAAGTTTGTTATTACCGAGCGCGACTGGCGCGATACCTTGGTGTCTATGTTTGGCACGCGCCTACATCCACAGCACGGTTATGCAACGAATCCCGAAGCTATTGCTGAGCACATCCGCTTCTGTCATAAAATTGCCGACTTTTGGTGCGAAAATTACCCTAAAAGTGTTTATCGTGTCAGTTATGAGGCGCTAGTGAGTGATCCAGAAGAGCAGCTAATGCCCTTATTCACGTGGTTGGGGACACCATGGCACCCCGAGTGTTTAAACTTTCACGAACTCACAAACTCGGTGCGTACGGCGAGTGTGTGGCAGGTGAGAGAGCCTTTAACGACTTCGAGACAAGGGCGCTGGCGCAACTATGATGGGCCGCTGCGCGGAATTTTTGGTGAGGCGTTAGACAGCCCTGAACCCCCCCCTAGTCTGGGGCTTGAGTAAAATGCGTTGTCATTGCACCACATAGGTTAGTTATTGGCTTGAGGGTGGATGCCGCTGTTCCTGGGGGTTGTGTTGAAAGCCGGCGTATTTTGGTTGTCGAACACCCCATCCCAGCTCCCGCCTATTCCTGAGGTCGTAGTGACATGCCCAATGCTCTTTACTGACGAGAAAGGAGCCGTTGGCGGTGGGGTTCGCGACGACGTGGTCCTGACATTCAGGTTTTGACCGTTAGTAAAGCCCCTGACTGTAGGCTTCTTGAACCTTCGCAAGGGAAAGGGGTTTGAGTTTTGACGCATTACCGGCGGTGCCGAAAGCCTCGTAACGTGCAATACAAATATCGCGCATGGCCACTAAGCTGGCTTGAAAATACTTTCTGGGGTCAAACTCAGTCGGATTTTGGGCTAAAAATTGGCGAATTGACCCCGTCGAGGCTAGACGCAAATCAGTATCAATGTTGACCTTCCGCACACCGTGCTTGATGCCCTCCGCCACTTGCTCCACGGGAACGCCATAGGTTTCGGGTATTTCGCCGCCAAACTCGTTAATAACTGCGAGCCAGTCCTGAGGCACCGCTGATGACCCGTGCATTACGAGGTGGGTTTTTGGGATACGACTATGGATAGCTTTAATTCGGTCAATGGCGAGAATGTCATCGGTGGGTGGACGGGTAAATTTGTAAGCGCCATGGCTAGTGCCGCAAGCAATGGCAAGGGCGTCGACATGGGTGTCAGCGACAAACTGGGCCGCTTCCTCAGGGTCTGTGAGCATTTGCTCATGGGTGAGTTTACCCGCGGCACCAATGCCATCTTCTTCACCGGCCTCACCGGTTTCAAGTGACCCAAGGCAGCCAATCTCGCCTTCTACGGATACGCCGCAGGCGTGGGCCATATCAACGACGGTTCGTGTAACGCCTGCATTGTAGTCATAGTCCATCGGGGTTTTGCCGTCTTCACCCAAAGAACCGTCCATCATCACTGAGCTGAAGCCCAGTTGAATTGACCGCTGGCAAATCGCGGCTGAAGTGCCATGGTCTTGGTGGACGCACACCGGGATATGCGGAAACTCTTCCATGGCCGCATCCATAAGGGCTTTTAGAAAAGGTGCTCCGGCATATTTTCGGGCTCCGGCACTTGCCTGCATGATCACCGGCGAATCCGTGGCATCAGCGGCCTCCATAATGGCGCGGGTCTGCTCGAGGTTATTCACGTTGAAAGCGGGTACGCCGTATTGATATTCGGCTGCGTGATCGAGTAATTGTCTGAGGCTTATCAGTGCCATGTTGAATTCTCCTGTGGTATCTATCGCCACCTACTTGGCAGATTGTCTGTAATAAGAAGCTGCTGCCAAGCAGTTGCTGGTGTGTTGTCAGTAAATATTAGTCTTAAGAGTGAGCACGTTCCTCGAGTATGGCAACTGCGGGTAAAACCTTTCCTTCAACATACTCAAGAAAAGCGCCCCCTCCGGTGGAGATATAGGACACCCGATCACTCACGCCAAATTGATCAATAGCAGCCAGTGTATCGCCCCCTCCGGCCAGAGAAAAAGCCTTGGACGCTGCGACCCCGCGGGCGAGCTCTGCAGTCCCGTGGGAAAACGATTCAAACTCAAAAACGCCCACCGGGCCATTCCAAAGAATCGTCTCCGCCAGTTTAAGTTGTTCTACCATGGCGGCTGCCGACTGCGGCCCCACGTCTAGGATCATGTCGTCTGCGGCTACATCACTAGCTAGTTTAAGTGTAGCGGTGGCGTCTTCACTAAACGTCTTCGCTACAACGACATCGATGGGTAATGGGATATGGCTCTTTTGCAAGAGCTCTCGTGCTGTATCGATAAGGTCCGGCTCATGAAGTGAGCAACCCACGGGGTAACCCGCCGCCGCAAGGAAGGTATTGGCGATGCCACCGCCGACAATGAGGCTGTCACAGGTCTCTGCCAACTGTTCGAGCACGGCGAGCTTGGTCGACACTTTAGACCCACCGACAATGGCAAGCATGGGCCGCGCAGGCTGCGCCAATGCACTTTTTAGAGCCGATAGCTCCGCGGCAAGTAGCGGTCCGGCGCAGGCTTGGGCAGCAAATTGGGCAACGCCATGGGTCGATGCCTGTGCCCGATGGGCAGTGCCGAAGGCGTCCATAACGAAGATATCGCACAGTGCAGCATAGCGCTGGGAGAGGGCCTCGGTGTTTTTCTTCTCTCCTGAGTTGAAACGCACGTTCTCAAGTAAAAGAATCTGGCCTGGTTGGGGGGTCGCATGCTCCCAGTCTTTGACCAGCACTACATCGACGCCTAAAAGTTCAGTCAAGCGGTGAGCCACAGGTGCCAGCGAAAACTGTGCGTCCCAGGCACCCTCCTCGGGTCGTCCTAAATGGGACATCAGCATAACGGCCGCGCCAGACGCTATCGCTTGTTGAATGGTGGGAAGTGTTGCCAACAGGCGCGCGTCGCTGGTGACTTGACCATCTTTAATGGGCACATTGAGGTCTTCGCGGATCAGTACCCGCTTGCCCCTGAGATCAAGCTCGTGCATTAACTTCATTGCAGACTCCAGATTGGGTTTCAGCGTTTGTTGAGCGCACCCACGTGTTGAATAATATCGAGCAGCCGCTGGGCATAGGCCCATTCATTGTCGAACCAAACCAGTATTTTGACCAAGCGGTCTCCCGCAACCTGGGTCTGACTGGCATCGACCACACCGGAACAGCTCTCACCGTTAAAGTCGCAGGAGGCTAAAGGCTCCGTAGCAATCCCAAGAACTCCCATAAGACTGCTTTCGGCGGCGGCCATTAGCGCGCCATTTACCCCGGAGGCGTCACAGCTGCTTCGGGTTTGCAGGGTTATATCAAGCGCTGAGACGTTGAGTGTCGGCACGCGGAGTGCATGGGCCGTAAGTTTATTGGTCAGCTTGGGTAAGATTCTAGGAATTCCCACCGCAAGCTCGGTGTCGACTGGAATAATTGAATGAAAAGCGGCTCGGGTTTTGCGCAGGTCGGTGTGGTGGTAAGCATCCAGTACGGGTTGATCATTCATTGCCGAGTGGACGGTAGTGATCGTGCCTGCCTCAATGCCGAAAGTATCGTCGATAATTTTTAACACCGGACAAAGCGCGTTGGTGGTGCAAGACCCTGCCGAAATAACGCGGTGGTCAGCCTGAAGCTCTGATTGGTTGAGTCCCCAAACTATGGTGGCGTCAACATCGGGCTGCGCGGGTTGCGAGAACAAAACTCGGCGCGCGCCACTGCTAATGTGTTGTTCTGCCGTGATGCGGTCGCTAAACGCCCCAGTGCTCTCGATGACAAGATCGATGTCTAGATCTCGCCACGGGAGATTATCGATGCGGGTTTCTCGCAGCAGCGAAATGGGCTGTCCATTAACCTGTAGGGATTTATCTGTGCGGGCGATCGTACCGGGAAAGCGACCATGTGTTGAGTCGTATCTAGCCAGATGCGCCACGGTCTCCGGGTCGGCGATTTCGTTGATGGCGGCGATTTCAACGGTTTCGTGCAGCGCTGCCCTCGCCGTCCAGGCGCGTAAAACGGTGCGTCCTATGCGCCCAAAGCCATTAATCGCTATGCGTTGGTTCACGGGAATCTGTGTCTGAATCAGCGAGCGTTAGTCGAGAAACACATCCTCTACAGCGGCAATAACGTTTTCAACGGTAAAACCGAAATGCGCCATCAGCTCCCCTCCGGGTGCAGATTCGCCGAAACTTTGCATGCCCACTACTTGGCCATCGAGACCAACAAACTTATACCAATAGTCGGCGTGAGCAGCCTCTACCGCAACCCGTGCCAGTACGTCACTCGGCAGAACGGATTCACGATAGGTAACGTCTTGAGCCATAAAGCGTTCGGCACAGGGCATGGACACGACTCGAATGCCTCGACCCTTTTCGGCGAGGGATTGGGCAGCTGATACCGCAAGGCTCACTTCTGAACCGGTCGCGATAATGATGGCGTCCAACTCACCAACTTCTGAGATGAGAGTGTAGCCGCCACGTTCTATTTCTTTGAGATCCTCCTCGGCACGGTACTGATGGGGCAGTGTCTGGCGTGAAAAGATCAGCGCCGCTGGCCCCTCATCGCGCATTATCGCCATCTTCCATGCAACGGCTGACTCCACGGTATCGCAGGGTCGCCAAGTCTCGAGGTTAGGCGTGCTACGCAGAGCCGTAAGCTGCTCGACAGGTTGATGCGTGGGGCCATCTTCGCCAAGGCCTATCGAGTCATGGGTGTATACAAAAATCACTCGCTGGCGCATAAGCGCCGCCATACGCACGGCATTTCTGGCGTACTCCATAAAGATCAGGAAGGTCGCGCCGTAAGGGATGAAGCCCTTGTGCAGTGCAATGCCGTTCATCATGGCAGACATCGCGAACTCGCGAACACCATAGTAGACGTAGTTCCCCGACGCGTCGGCTGCGGTGACTCCCTTGGAGCCTTGCCAGAGAGTCAGGTTGGAGCCAGCGAGATCTGCTGAGCCGCCCAGCATTTCGGGCAATAAGGGCCCGAGGGCATTCAGGGTTTGTTGAGACGCCTTACGTGATGCTATGTCAGCACCGGTCTCGGCACACAGGGCAATGTAATTATCGATTTTTGTTTCAAACTCTTCAGGAATAGCGCCTCGCAGTCTGCGCGCTAGTTCCTCGGCTTGCTCGGGTGCCGTATCGGCGAAGTCTGCAAATCGCGCCTTCCAGTCTTGTTCTTGTTCGGCACCACGGCTTCGAGCGTCCCAGCCAGCGTAGACGGCCTCGGGAATTTCAAAGGGTCCGTGCTCCCAGCCCAGCGCAGCGCGAGTCGCCGTAATCTCGTCGGCGCCCAAGGGAGCACCGTGGCAGGATTCTGTGCCCTGCTTATTCGGTGCACCTTTGCCGATAATGGTGCGGCAGCAAATGAGGGTGGGTTTGCTGTCATTCTCAAGCGCGAGATCGATCGCAGCGCTTATGCTGGCGTGGTCGTGGCCGTCGATATTTGGAATGACTTGCCAGCCATAACTTTCGAAACGTTTGGTAGTATCGTCGGTAAACCACCCCGTAACTTCGCCGTCTATGGAAATGCCGTTATCGTCATAAAACGCGACGAGTTTGCCTAGCCCAAGTGTTCCGGCCAGCGAGCAAGCCTCGTGGGAGATTCCTTCCATAAGGCAGCCATCCCCAAGGAAGGCCCAGGTTCGGTGATCAACCAGTTGGTGTTGCTCGGTATTGAATTGGGCGGCGAGGGTTTTTTCGGCAAGCGCCATACCTACGGCATTGGCTAAACCCTGCCCCAAAGGCCCTGTCGTGGTTTCTACGCCGGGTGCATAGCCATATTCAGGGTGGCCTGCGGTTTTGGCATGAAATTGGCGAAAATTCTTAAGATCCTCGATGGTTAAATCGTACCCCGAGAGATGGAGCAAGCTGTAAAGCAGCATGGAGCCGTGGCCATTAGAGAGCACAAAACGATCACGGTCAGGCCAGTCGGGATTAGTGGGGTTGTGTTTCAGATAGCCATTCCAAAGCACTTCTGCGATGTCAGCCATACCCATGGGGGCGCCGGGGTGGCCGCTGTTCGCCGCTTGCACAGCATCCATACTTAACGCCCTGATGGCATTGGCGAGTTCCAAGCGTGACGTCATATTGACTCCGGCGAGCTAACAAGGGCAAAAGACGTATTGTCGGCGATGGAACGTTTCCGAGCAAATGAAACTCGCCCTCATCATGACGTAATTGTCTATTTGCACGTATTATCACCCCTCGACTCCTGCGGGAAAGCCGCCATGACAGATGCTTACATCAAACGAATCCTAAATGCGCGCGTATATGACGTTGCTCATGAAACGCCTTTGAGCGCTGCGCCGTTGATGACGCGTCGATGGGGTAATCAGATATTTTTGAAGCGAGAAGATCTGCAGCCAGTTTTTTCATTCAAACTGCGTGGTGCCTATAACAAGATGGTGAACCTCGATGAGGCTGCTCGCCGCCGAGGTGTGGTAGCGGCTTCTGCCGGTAATCATGCTCAGGGGGTCGCACTAGCCGCCCAGAAGTTATCCGTCAAAGCCAAGATAGTGATGCCGGTAACTACGCCCGCTATTAAGGTAGAGGCGGTGCGCAACTATGGCGCTTCGGTTGTCTTGCACGGCGATACGTTTGATGAAGCTGCACACCTTGCAGCTGAAATCGTTGATGCCGAGGGCATGACCTTCCTCCATCCTTTCGATGACCCAGATGTAATTGCAGGTCAGGGCACGGTTGCTGTGGAGTTAACACGGCAGGCGCCGGCGCCTTTGGATTACGTGTTTGTGTGCGTGGGTGGTGGTGGATTGATCGCAGGGATGGCCACCTACTTGCGTTACGTCTGGCCTAAAACTCAAATTATCGGTGTTGAGCCTGAGGACGCCGCCTGCGTGCGCGCGGCCCTTGATAAGGGTCGGCGCGTTCGGCTACGGGAAGTTGGGTTGTTTGCCGATGGCTGTGCAGTCGCACAAGCGGGTAAAGAAACTTTGCGTCTTATCAAAAGTCACGTCACCGACATTATTACCGTGAGTACCGATGAAATATGCGCAGGTGTCAAAGACATTTTCGAGGATACGCGTGCCATTGCTGAACCCGCAGGGGCGTTAGCGGTGGCGGGCATGAAGAAATACGCAGAGGAGCACGGTATCCGGGGGGCCACCATGGCGGCTACTGTGAGTGGCGCCAATATGAATTTTGATCGGTTGCGTTACATCTCTGAGCGCACGGAAATAGGTGAGCGCAGAGAGGCTGTTATTTCGGTCACTATTCCTGAGCGTGCCGGAGCTTTCCGCCGATTTTGCAGTGAGCTGGGTAAACGCAATATCACAGAGTTTAACTATCGCTATGTTGATAATCGTGCGGCACAGGTTTTTGTTGGGTTGTCAGTAACCCCGAACAGCACAGACTTGCAGCAATTGACTCAAAAGCTTGAGAAAAAAGGGTATTCGATCGACAACCTGACAGATAACGAGACCGCCAAACTCCATGTGAGGCACATGGTGGGTGGTCAGGCCTCTTCGACCTTAGATGATGAGTTGGTTTTCAGAGTCCAGTTCCCCGAGCGGCCCGGGGCCCTACTCAAGTTTTTAAACGCCCTGGGTAATGATTTTGATATTTCTTTGTTTCATTACCGCAATCATGGGGCGGCTTACGGCAGAATCCTGGTCGGGTTCAGGCTGGCAGATGGTCGTCGTTCCGCCCTGTTAAAAGTGCTAGCCGATGTGGGTTATCCCCATTGGGAAGAAACCAATAATCCCGCCTATGAGGCCTATCTCAAGCCTAAGGCAGCGTCCGAAAATTAATTTTGTGAAATATTGACAAAATATAGCTAAGGGCGCACTGTACAGGCTAATTTGTGACACGCGTCACTATTTATTCGACGCGGGTTTGCAGAAAGTCATTTTCCACGGGCGCCAATACCATGGGTCACAAAAAACCCGATATTTTACTAGTGATTGCGGTAGTCGTTGTTTTGGGAGCCGTTACGGGATCTTTCATAACCGATGCCGCCCCCGATACCAGTATGGCTCCGCAACAAGCGGGCATCCTAGTACAGTAACGCCCTCGTCTGGCGCGCTTTAGAAAATCTCAAATCCCGAGTTCGAAAGAAAGCCCTGCATTCGCACATCGTGCTGCTCCCTGGGGAGATCTGTCACCCTTTGGAAATCGAAACCTAATCCACACCTGAAGCCCGGTGCTGTCTCAAGCAGTCGATCGTAGTAACCGCCCCCATAGCCCAGCCGGGTTCCATATTGGTCACAGGCCAGCAGGGGTATCAGGAACAGGTTAATCTTTGAGCTGTCTAAAGTGTTTGCGGAGGCTGGAGGTTCATGGATGCCGTAGGGGCTGATTTCAAAAGTGTCTCTGGGCACTGGCGCTTTGAAGACCATTTTTCCTGAACCCAAAACCCGAGGGTAAACTACGGTCTTGCCCTCTTTGACAGCGGCGTTCTCAATGAGTGAAGGCGTCTGTTCCGATCCTAACGGGCAATAGCTTGCAATGGTCGAAGCATTTTTCCAGCAAGGCGCGGCAGTTAGCGTGTGGAGCAGGGGTGGCAGCGACCGTGGGCTCTGCTGATCTCGCAGTTGCCGCATCTTCCGTCGCCATGTGGTCTTGGCAGTGGTGGCACTCATGGCTATGACCTATATGGAGGGCAACCCAGCGTACCGCTGACGGTGTCGCCCTTGAACCCTGAGGCTCAAGGTGGTGACCGCCGTGCTGCATCAGGCTCTCCGGACGTGCCGGATTTGCGCAACAACAGCGTACGGTGGTCCCCGGGTGTAGCATTATCGGCTCGAGGACTGACTGTCTGGCCAATACGCCAGGTTGCCTCTTGAGTATAGCGGAAAGCCGCTAGTTGATTTCCAGTTGCCTTAGCTGGTAAAGGGCTTCGTCTAATTTGCTGGCGAGTGTCTTCAGCCGATCTTCATGGCCATCAAAGGGTTTTGGTGCTTCGCCGCCCTGCAGGCTGAGAACTTCATGGCTGAGGTTTAGGGCGGCCATAATGGCAACGCGCTCTAAACCAATGACTTTCCCTGCCGCTCGAATATCCCGCATTTGCTGGTCGAGGTGATGTGCGGCGGAGAGGAGTTCGGACTCCTGCTCAGGCGGGCAAGCGACTTGATACTCTTTATCGAGTATTTCAACGGTTAGGGTCGGAGTGCGACTCATAACCCGCCCTCAATTTTGCGCAGACGCTCGAGGGATCCGTTAATAAAGTCGCCAGCTTGACGCTGTCGCTCCAGTAATTCTTTGCGTTCACGCTGTAATTCAGCCGTGCGCAATTTGAGCTGCCTATTTTCACGATTCAACTCATTGCTTAATTCAATGAGGTCGGAGATTTTCTTTTCCAAAGATTGGATGAGTTTCTCAGCCACGGCCATTACACTTAAAGAGGTTATCCTGCACTATATGTGCTGCCGGCGCGGTGGGTCAATGCTATGAAAAGTGAGACATATCAGTGTTCTGGCAGATAAAGCGAAGAATGAGTTGAGAAGTTCGGCGATATGCGAAGCAAATGGGTTGTTTGTACCGCCGGGCCAGAGGAGAAAACGTTGTGCTCGATGCCCTAGGTGACTATGAAACCATGCCCGACTGGCAAGAGTCAGCCGATGTGCTATTGGGTGTTGGGCTCATGCTGAACCCTTCAGAGCTCCACGGGGCAGCAACCGGATTGCTGGCAGCCGGAATGGCTCACGACACCGATGAACAGAGGACCGCGGCGCTGGGTCTACTGGAAAAGGCACTGGCCGTGGATTTACACGGAGAATCGGCGGACTTCGCAACGCGCTTACTGGCTGCGACCCTGTCTGCAGCTCGAGATACCGATTTTGCTTTCGGCCCACTGCTTCCTGAAGACGACGAAGCCTTTGACATACGATTGACCTCGCTCGGTCGCTGGGCGACAGGATTTTTGACCGGGTTTACTCAGGCCGTTGCAGCGGCTGATGCGGCATCGGAGCCGGTTGACCCCAATACTGCAGACTCGCTGAAGGATTTTGCTGCGATTGCACAAGTTGATATCAGCGAAGAAGAAAGCGATGACAACGAGCGGGAGCTGGAGGAGTTGATTGACTATCTTCGACTTGCGGCCCTGAATATATTGACTGATGCCTTGAGTCATCAGGACTAAGTTAACCACCGAGAAGGAAGCAACGTGAATATCAGCAAAGCCGAGTACAGCCGCCGTCGTAAAAACTTAATGGCAATGATGGAGCCCAACAGCATTGCTCTAGTGCCCGCTGCTCGAGAATGCACGCGCAGCCGGGACACCGAATACACTTTCCGCCAAGACAGCGACTTTTTGTACCTCACGGGCTTTGATGAGCCCGATGGTGTCTTGGTGCTGATCCCCGGCCGCAGAGCAGGCCAGGTTGTACTTTTTTGTCGGGATCGTGACCCCGAAATGGAGTTATGGAATGGCTATCGAGCGGGTCCGGAAGGCGCCGTTGCTGAATTCGGTATGGATGACGCTTTCCCTATTGAGGACATCGACGATATTTTGCCGGGGCTCTTAGAGAGTAAGCAGCATATTTACTATTCTATGGGTCACAACGATGACTTTGATCGTCGAGTTATGGGCTGGGTTAATCAGATTC
>ERZ1048068.752-NODE-752-length-27537-cov-9.454115_pt1 | contig 27537 bp, 31 predicted proteins | sample MGYA00383098_ERZ1048068 | MGnify/ENA primary metagenome ERZ1048068 (study PRJEB29581, sample SAMEA5548368) | metagenome | biome: marine; feature: coastal; material: water | depth 1 m | study: Short-term variability in the microbial, nano- and picoplankton dynamics... | reverse complement strand
CCCCTTTTTTCACGGATAGGAAATGTATCACACATTCCTTGGAAAGCCAAAAAACTCAAAAGAAATAATTTTGTCATGATTGTCATAGTTTTTGTTATTATACAAAATATTAGTTGTTATATTTAAATCAAATTTTTAAATAATTTCATCAACAATTCCCAATTCGAAACATTTTTTTGAAATCATATAGCTATCCTTTTTGAGAATACTATCTAATTCTTCTTTATCCATACTCGTCCTATCCAAGTAAATATTTCTAATAATTTTCATTATTTTTTTATTATTTTTAGCTTCTTCTTCAAATTCATCGGCTTTACCCCAGAAACCTGTTCGTAATTGATGAATAAGCATTATGGCATTTTTATTAATAAAACGTTTGTGTCCCATACACGAAATCAATGTAGCAGCAGAAGCCGCTTCTCCATCTACAATTGTCCAAACTTCAATGGGTGATTTACGTATAGTTTCAACAATACTTAACGCCGACATAACTTCGCCACCTACCGAATTAATATAAATTTTGATTGGTGGACTATCGATATCATTCTCGATTCCAATTAACCGATTTCGCTTTATTAATTTTTTAAATTCAATATTAAATTTCAAGGCACTTGCTTTAGAAACTTCGCAATAAAAATAAATATGGTTATCAATTACTGTAACATCATCGCTCGTTATTTCTGTTTCTTCATCGTCGGTATCTTCCATTTGCCTTTTATACATATGTCGTGTTTTCATGGTTTCAATTTAAAGTTGATAATTGGTATTAATCTTAAATTGTATTTGTTTATTTTTATATTGTTAATATGGGGACGATGTCGTCGAAGTAGTTGTTTCCACTGGCGCTGGTGATGTGGAAGTCTCCGATGTTGAACAATCAATAGATGGTTTTCGTGATAAAAACCAAGGACGTGCGACACTAGTTTCATCCCAGTGTGCTTGTAAATGAACACCTGAACCATCAGTTGAATTAAAATCTTTATAATCATATTCAGTATTTTCCTTCTCATAGTCTTCTGTTTGTAATGCGTAATTTTTTGGTAATGTAATATTGTCTGGTGATGTTTTTTCTATAGAATAATCATTATAATCATTAATATTTTTAGCCCAAAAGTCAGTCGGTTTATAAAGTGGTTCAGTAATTATACTTTCTATAGACTTATTGTTAGTTGTATTATTATTTTGAAAGCTTTCTCTAATTTCTTCTTCTTCTTCTTGAAGAATGTTTTCTTCTTTTTGATATTTTTTAATATTTATAATACCATTAATCTTATTAAATACAGTCATAATTAACGAATAAATCAATAACCCAATAATATGAACAATATTAGTAATTTTATTAATCATGTCTATTTATTATAAAAAAAATATTTTAAATTATTAAATGTCAACAAGTAATTGGTCTTTTAGTGACACATCCAATTGGGGAGGATTATGTAATTCTGGAGTTAGTCAATCACCAATAAACATTGATACTGAATTAACTATTCAATGTGAATCTCTATGTGAATTGAAAATACAATATAAACCATCATCGTGTCTTGTCAAGTTTAACAATGGTATGATTAAGTTAATGGTAGATAAAGGTTCATATATTGTATATAAGAATGTCGTATATAACCTAGAATATATGACAGTCCATACACCAAGTATGCATAAAATTGATGGTGAAAAATATGATATGGAGATAGTATTAGTCCATAGTGCTGGTAATCCTAATGAAAGTGGTATAACTATAAGTTGTCTTTATCAGGAAGGTCCTCATTATGGTAAAACAGAAACATTCTTTAATCAATTCATTAATGATACACCTGCGTTTAATTTAGAATTCGAAGAAGAAATTAAAGTTTCTGATACTTGGGGCGCTAATATGTTATTGCCCAAAAAAAGGTCTTTTTTTGTATATGATGGTTCCTTAATGTATCCACCGTGTTCAACAAGTTATACTAATATAGTCCTAGAACATACTGGAACAATAGGTTCAACAAATCTAGAAATTTTAAAGAAATATCTTAACAACAATATTCGTCCTATACAGTCATTAAATAATAGAAAAGTATTTTATAGTGTAGGAAAAGATATACTCCCATCGGAAAGAAAGGTAGAAGTAAAAGATGACCGGTTCTTACGATGTGTAAAAAAAAAGGACTTAACTACAACAACTTCGCCTTCTATACCAAACCCTACAAACTATGTAGGATGTTATAAAGACACTATTGCTAAAAAGGTATTGTCGCTAAAATATGGTTTCGTTAATGATCTAGAAGAGTGTAATGAAGCTGCTAATAAACAAAAAACTAAAATATTTGGTTTATATGAAGCAAATACAATTACTGAAAGTGGTATTACTTCTAAAAAATACAAATGTATGTTAGCATCTGCAAATGACGATTATACAAATTTTGATGTTTCAACAAATTGTAACATTGATGAAAATGATAAAATAACATATGGAGATTCAAAAACTGTAGCTATTTATAAATCAACCGGAGAATATTCGTATTTTACTCCAACATACAAAAAATATATAAAAGCAATAAGTTTGTTACTATGTATAGCATTAATATTGGCAAATAGTTATTACTTAACTAAATATGCATTTAAAAATGGCATAGCACAAAAAATATTTATTGGTTTTGTAGGATTAGGAGCACTAGAGAGAAGAAATATGCGACCTAAACAAGTAATACAAGGGTGGGATGACACCGAACGTTGTAGGATCGTTCCCGTTAAGTCTTTTAATATACCCACATCCACGTCAACGCCCACACCCACGTCAACGTCTACAAAAGCTCCCATTTTAGGCTTGCGGAAGTAAGTTGCCACTGATTTTTTCGAATGATTTTTCCATATCAAAGAAATCATCTACAGCATTATATACTTGATTCTTAGACATATAATTAAATTTAGTATCTACTTCTTCGTGTGTTTTATCTTTTAATTCTGACGTATTTTCAATTACAAATGGTTCATTAATATTCTTTAATTTTTCATTAACAATAATATTAAGGTGTTTGTTATTTGCTTTTAATTCTGCATTTTTCTTCTTCATCTTATCCAGTTTGTTATTAGAACTTTCTTGGAGTTTATTTACACTATTATTAGTGATTTCTTTCTTCAATTCTTGTAATCTTTGGTGGGTCATTAGAAAAGCAATAGCCATTAATAAACAAACAATGGGATCCCAAGTAGCGCTAAGAACCAACAATAATATTATGGCCAATCTTAAATAAATATTACTGAAATTCTCTAAATGTGTTTTGTTAAGCATTCTAACACCTAATATTGAATAAAATACCAAAATCGCATACATAGCATATTTTAAAACATTATCGAGTGAAACTTGTGAATTTAAATTTAAATTTAATTTTAATTTCATTATATATTATTTGAAGAAAAAAATATAAATTTGAGTTTATTACCACTATATAAGAAAAAGCATCCTTAATTACATTATGAATACTTATTGTAATTTGAGCACGCGTGGATACACAATTCTTAAAGAAAAATTAAAAGCCAATGAACTTCAAGGGATTAAAAAAGATCTAACAGTTCAAGCCTTTGTTAATAAAGATTTCTCTGCTCCTCCACCACCGTTTCCTGTATATGGTGAAAGTCAACGTAAACTATACATACCTAGATTTTATGGTATAGAAAAATATGGACAACCTTACATTTCTAAACTAAATGAACCCAAAGAAATAAACTGTAAATTTACGAAGGAATTGCGGCCAATACAATTACCAATTGTCGAAACATTTCTCAGTGAAGTTCAAAAACATCCATATGGTGGTGGTGGATTAATTTCGGTTCCTTGTGGGTACGGTAAAACAGTATTGGCATTGTATTTGGCGTGTGTTTTGAAGGTGAAAACACTTGTAGTAGTTCATAAAGAGTTCCTATTAAATCAATGGAAAGAGCGTATTGAACAATTTGTAGAAAATGTAAATATAGGAAAAATCCAAGGTCAAGTATGTAAAGTTAAAGATAAAGATATTGTTTTAGGAATGCTTCAGAGTTTATCGATGAAAGACTATGATAGTAATGTATTTGACGATTTCGGGTTCGTTATTTACGATGAATGTCATCACTTGGGGGCTGAAGTTTTCTCTAAAGCATTATTGAAAACCAATTTTAAGTATTTGCTAGGTTTGTCGGCTACACCAAAAAGATTAGATGGTTTATCGAAGGTGTTTGAATGGTATTTGGGACCAATGATATACTGTATAAAAAAACGCGTAGAGGAGACTGTCAATGTGAAAGTAATAAAATATAAAAACGAAGATGAAGCATATTGTAAAGAAAGACTAAATCAAATGGGAAAACCTATGATGCCATCCATGATAAATAATATTACTGCTTTTAACCCTAGAACAATACTTATTATTGATGAAATACGGCGATGTTTGGAAGAAGGACGTAAAATATTAGTATTATCTGATAGACGAGAACATTTGAAGGAAATTAAAGCACTTGTGGATGAAATAGATACAACCAAATACACGTGTGGGTTTTATTTGGGGGGTATGAAAAAAGAAGTATTGGAAGTTACCGAGGAAGCCGATGTCATATTAGGTACTTTTTCAATGGCCAGTGAAGGATTTGATTGTAAGTATCCACTAAATACTATAATTCTATCTTCTCCTAAAAGTAATATAGAACAAGCCGTTGGAAGAATTTTACGTGAAGAGGCAAAATATAGAAAGTTTGTGCCTTTAATTATCGATATATGGGACAATTTCTCATTATTTGCTAGACAAGGAAAAAAACGTATAGATTTTTATAAAAAAAATAAATATACAATAGACTATTACGATGAAAATAATACATTTACAGAAACATATACACCTGAATGTTCTGAAAATAAAAAGAAAAAGAAAACCTCAAATGTTTCAAGTTTCATTGACGACGACGAATAAATTTTCTATAAATTAATTAAGGTATATATTCTATGGTATTGTTTTTATGAACTTTAATGAAATCGCGATTTTCTAATGAACTTATACGTTTATCTATAATTGATTGATCTATATCTTGGAAATCATTCTCTGTCAACATTTTTTCTTTATTGATTTCACGGTGTTTCTTTAATAATTTTACTATTTTACTATCTAGATAATATTCGATATCAATAATATTGATTTTTTTATTAGAAACTGATTTAGTATTACGTTTCATAGTATTGTATTTATTCATCAAGTCCACACGTTTACTTTTATATTTGAAATTGTCATTACTAACTATTTTATTATTTTTAATTTTAAGAATTTTCATTTTAATTAGGAATTTCTCTATATTTGAATCACATTTTTCAATTTCATTATTATCATTAAATTGAAGTATATAGTCTACCATAATTATAGGTGCAATTAGTAAATGATTATTAAATTCAATTTCAGCTGTTATTTCATCATAAGCCCAACTAATTTTTTTATTTTCCTTTTTATGTAAATCATCGAATATTTTTTTAGTAGGTTCAAATGCCTTACAAATAGATTGATGGCTGGATTTAAGAGGCCATATACCATATGTTCCTATAAGTATTTCTACTTGTGTTGAATAGAACCCTATATAACTATTTGATTCCTCTAAAATTTTATTACAATGATTACTATCTATAAAGTTTAGAACATTACATTTTTTTATGAGTTTTTTATGATATACTGTATTCGTTTTGCTTCGTGATATTGGTAATGCTTTTTTTACTAGAAATCGTTTATAGTTTTCAATAAATGTATCACCATTATTAATAATATAGTCTAAAAAGAAGGTATATGTATCATTCTCATTTATGACTAATTCTTTAAAGATAGTTTTAATGTTGTCCTGTGTATATCTATTTATAATTTCCTTTTGGTTGTTATCATTGAAAATTTTATGGTTATTAAATTCTACAATAAGTTTATGGATATTTTTGGTATTGTTAAGTTTTTCTAGTATACAATTATTTATACATGTATATAGTTTATTAGATAAGTTCCCAGACATTTTCAGTAGTAGTTCGTAGATAGGTTTATAGTTTTCTTCATCAAAACACAGTTTGATTATATCTATCATTTTATCATTATTGAAAAACATAGCCTTGTTGTTTTGTGTTATTTGAAATAGTAGATCACTCGACCATTTATAAAAGTTATATTCATTACTAAGTTTCATGTGTAAATCACAGTATATTTCATTATACTCTTCTAACGTACCATCGAACTCATTAATTATAGTTTGAGTAAATGTTATATAATATGGCAAAAACCTCATACAAATCTGGTCTTGATATATATCTTTAAAGTCATTGAACAATATACTAATAATTGTTCTATATCTAGGATTATTTAAATTGGCATATAATATATCGAAAATATTTTCATTATTATCGTTAACAAACTGTTTAAATTCTCCACATTCTGATTTTCCCTCTTCTAGAGCGTTCAAATAATTTGTTTGGAATTTAAATATATCCATTTTTATGTAGTAAATAAGTAAGCATTTATGCTAATGATTATATAACTATTTATATTAGACAATATTCAAATTTTTTTATAATATTATCATATAACTATGCCTCGTTCTAATAATAAATTAGTTGACACAATGAATTCAGTAAAAAATACTATTGAAAAATCTCCAAGTATTATGAAATTAAATAAAACTAAGCGCGTACGCTTTATATCATTTTTATTAGTGATCATGACGATGATAGTATTACTTTCGATATCATTTATTGTTTATGTCTTGTATATGGTAATCACTAATGTTTTCATGGTTCAGGAATCATTTAAACCCGCGGTAGATAGTGAAGCCGAAGATGATCGGATTAGAGATTATTATATAAATGAAGATGTCCACATTGACCAGAAATCTATTTTACAGAAATTCGTGGCTCTTTTATGCTAAACACTCATTATAGTCTATTTTTTTATAGTCTGGTGTAATGTAATCTATTTCTTCTAGGGGTATATTAAGTCTAGTATTAAATACTTCTTCAACAAATTCTTTTAATTGTTTTCCCGATTTTTTTACTCCATAATTATCGACGAAATGTTTTCGAGGTTGATAACCTTTATTATTTATATTAGTCATTAATTTATTAAGATTTTCTTCAAAATCGCCAATATTGTTAAAAAATTCGCCTGTTTCTGGTGTTACGTATTTCCACCCACCTACAATTTTTTTATTTACTAATACTGGAATATTGTGACATAATGCTTCAGTTAATACTCTAGGAGAAGCGTCGTGAATATTAGGTAAGAAAACGAACTTAGCTTCATCATATTTTACTTTAAGATCTTGGTAATCTAATTTGGGTGTTGTTTCTAATTTATTTGCGCATTTTTTGGGTAATTTACAGCCACTTCTTCCTACTAAAAGTCCTTTATAATTGTATTTGCTACACATTAATTCAAAACATTCATTTGCTAAACTTAAATTTTTATTATATGCTACCCATTCATTACTCGAACAATCTCCTAGGTTATCCCGATGACATACATAGATAAAATCATATTTCTTTTCTTTATTTTTATTTGGAACGTGAACATTACAATCAGTAAAATCCGATTCACTTAATAATAATGATTTCATATTGCGAGGTATATATTCATCTTTATTACGAAAACAATGAAGCCACCCTTCACACATATTAGTATATTTAATAGAATCGTAAATATTTTGATGACTATAATTATCTTTAGGATTTCTAGGTTGATTGGGGAATTCTTGATAACTGGATATTCCTAAAACTAGGAATCTATCTTTTATTTTCTTGTAATCTTCGTAATGTGAATCTAAATAGAATGGACGCGATACCAAAACAATATTAAGCATATTTCCTTTGTTATCATATAAATTAACAAATGGTCTTGATACTTCAAAAAGTTCATTACTAGCATTAAAGTTTTCTACATTTTTATCTTCCTTAAAAATATTATTGAATAATACAAATACTACTAAAATTATTAAAATTATAAGATAATGAGTATAATCTTTCATTAAAATATAAAAACAAAAAAACCCAAACAATTATAATTCCCATATTCCCAATTTATTATAGTCTTCAATATTTTCATCTATGTTGCCTTTTTGATTAGCAATAAGTCTATGTGTTTTATCCCAATAATCATAATTAAAGTGAGTATGCCCACTTATAAAAACGCAGTGGGATTTTTTTATTTCATTGAAAATATCGGAACATATATAATCGCGGTATTTACCTGGATCATTATCGAATTTAGGATGTGAACAACCATCATTAAAAATAGGATAATGAGTAATAACAATTGTTTCGTTGTCTATATTATCGAGAAGCCATTTCTTTTCTTTTTTAAACAGATTATTATAAAATCGATAACCAATTGGTTCATTGTTTCTATTATGTATGTATTTTAATACATTTGCTTGTGTATTTTCTTTATTTCCTGGACTCCATAACGTACAACCTATAATTTTACGACCTTTATAATGTGATACATTTTTATCTAATAATTCAATGTTATCAAACATAATGAAGAAGGCTTTATAGAGGTCTTTTAAATTATAGTATGATATTTGGTTTTGTGAGTAATATTCGTGATTTCCTAAAACTAGAAATGTTTTTTTCCAGTTTTTATTAATATAATTAAAAAAGTTAAAACAGTTGGGGTCTTCTATATTTGTAATATCTCCAGATAGTATTAAGGTGTCACATATGGGCTTAATGAAATAAATATCGGTTAAGCCTTTAATATGTAAATCACTATGAATTTGCACCTCCATAATTATTACAAATACTTAAATAAATATCCTTTATATATTCTAATGGAAAAATATGAAAATAATATTACTAATGACCGATATATATTCAAACATAAAGAAATAATAAATGATAAATACGTTATTCAAAAGAAAGTCGGCATAGGTTCATATAGTAATGTATTTTTATGTACATCAATAACAAATAATAATATTAATAATTATGCTATAAAAATTTTGAGAAATAATAAAGTAATGAAATATAGTGGTCATAATGAACTATCTATACTAAAAAAACTTAAACATCCAAATATTATAAAAATCCAGGATAATTTTGTTTACGATTCATTTTTTATGATAGTTATGCCTTATTATAAACAAAATCTATATCAATATTGTAAGCAACAATTATATATCAATCATTACGACACGTGTGCTATATTATTAAAAATAACGCATGGACTAGATTATCTAAAAAAAAATAATGTAATACATAGGGATCTCAAACCGGAAAATATATTGATTATGTCTTTAGAAAATATAGTAATAGGGGATTTCGGTATGTCAATTAATAAGAAAACCACAAATGATGTATATGGATTTCACGTTCAAACTATGTATTATAGGGCTCCAGAAATATTTTTTAAAATAGATTATGATGAAAGTATAGATATATGGAGTTTAGGGTGTATAGCATATGAATTATATTGGAAGAAACCATTATTTAAAAAAAACAATAATTTAAATTTATTTGTTGAACAGAATTTAGTGTTGGGACATCCACCGCTAGATTTATTAATAATGTGTGAAGACACACACTACTTGTATGACGATATAACTAATCCTTCTTATATTCGGATCAATAACCAGATTTATTTGCTTAGTAGTTCGAATTCTAAATTGAAAAAAAACCATAATAGAAATTTAGATTTAATATCTTTCATTGTTGACTGTTGTTCGTGGAAGAAAGAAGATAGAATAAATCCATCACAAGCTTTAAAAATATTAAAGAATATTCAACAAATACTATGAAGAATACTCTGAAGAATACTCTAAAGAATATCCTATTGTATTGTATATATGAATCGTCTGGCTAAATTCGCGTTAACAATGTTAGTTTTAGATTATATATATTTAACTTCGTTTAGTGGTCAATATAATAATATGATGAAAACTATACAAAAGTCTCCTTTGAAAATGAAACCATTATATGCGTTGGTTGTGTATGTATTAATGATACTTGGGTGGAAATTATTGATAGATAAACAAGGTGAAAAGCAATCTAATATTGTTCGTAATTCTATTATACTAGGTCTTATAATATATGGTGTATTTGATTTTACTAATTTAGCTATTTTTGATAATTATTCTTTGAAACTAGGGTTAATAGATATGCTATGGGGTGGAATACTATTTGGAGTAAGTTCGTATGTAGCTACAAAAAAATTGAATTTAAAATTATACTAATGAATAAATATATATGTACTAATTGAACATAATACTAGGAACCAAAATGGAAAATCTACAGGAATCACTCGAGAGTGCTATCGGAGGAATACAGTTCTCTAGTAAGCGTGTAAATACAGATGAATTTACTAAAGAAAAAGGTGAAACATTTGTGAAGTATTTATATGGGTGTAGAAGTTTCTACACTATACCATATGGAGGAGTAATGTATTTGCCTAAAAACCAATGGATATTTGATTTGGCGTGTATTCACTTTATGAAACTTAGTGAGTTTATACCTATGAAATATGTAAGTGGTATTAGCGATACAATTAATGTAAAAAGAACATCTGGAATTATACAGAACGCTTGTATTGATCCTTTGAATGGATTAATTTATAATAAAAACCGCGAAGATTTCTTATTACGATGTAATTTATCGGATACTTGTCTTGAAGAACCAACAATTTATTCGGAAATAGTTAAAAGTGTAAGGTTATCGGAACTTATGATACTTAATAATATTAATGAAATTAATGTTTCCTTTCCGAATATATTACACGACTATTCTAATAATGAAGATATTTTTGAAAATGAAGATGAAATCATTGATATTCAAAATAATTCAATCGAAACAATTACAGTTTTGATTAATAAATTTAATGAATTAAATAAATACAAAAACCTTAAAATAAATATAAAAATGTGGTTTTAATTTTTTATGAAAGAAACTATAATACTTACTAAAATTAATATCATTAAGTATTTGTGATACATTATTATTGAATTGCCAATTATCATTATTTTTTCTACATTCATTATAATTTAATAATATTTTTATAGAATTCTAATTTATGTATATTACAGTCTATAGGTATATTTTGGTCTATAGTTATATTTAATAGTTCTTGTGTGAATATATTTAATTTTTTGTTAATATCTACATTTTTAATTTTCTTAATATATTCGAATAAACATCTAAGTTTAATTAAAATAGTTTCAATTGTGTTATTTTTTTGGCAATGAGTTATTAAACTTTCTATATTATTAAATATAGTATTATAATAGGTGGTGTTATTTATTATTTTATTGTTTTTTAAAATAAGTTTATCAACTATATCATAGTAAAAACTATAATTATCATTGATTATTTTATCTAAAATATTTACAATAATATATTTCAATAAATTCAATGATTTATATGGATATTTATTGCTATTAATATCTACTAATTTAAGAGGACCTATGGTTTTCTTATAAGCAAAATTAATTGCGTCTGAAATATTGGGGGTGAAATATAAATCCTTGTTGATGTCTGGATTATTAGACATAATTAAAAATTCACTATAAAGTAATATCGAACGTTCGGATAAATATATACTTGTCGATAAATTATTTGTATAATTAATAAGGATCCAAAATACATGATATATTACATCACACCCTGATTGTAGTTTAGGAATACTATTTACCTTATCTTTTAGACATAATATCGTTTTCAATAAGCACGTAGAGAAACAATTATGTAGTTTACTGTAGTTGAAAGAACATTTTTTTTTAGTACTTTCTATATATTCCAATAATTCTTCTTGATTATCTAGTTCCATAATATAATCAATCAAATTTTAATGTGATATTGTCTTTAGTAATATGGTGTGTCGGTATTTTCTTTTTATTCTTTTTTTCGAGTGCTTCTTCATTAGACTTTATTTGATATACTATAAATTTGGACCCATTTGAATATCTTTCAATTGAAATCAATTTATATTGATGAACTTTTAGTAATTGTTTAATAATAGTAATAAGTTTTTTGTTTGTTATTTTATTAAAATATACTTTTTGCTTACACGGTAAATAGTATCCTTCGATTTCTTTTAGTATTGGTTTGCTTTTAATTATAGCATTGTTATGTTCCATTATTTTAACAGAAAAGATACGATCACAATTGACATCATCAATGTTAAATGAATTTAATAATTTATTAATTAAATCAATTGGAGGTTTATTTTTAAACAATTGATTAATGGTCATAAAATAATAAATAGAAAATTTCAAAATAAATAAAACAAATTGGCAAAACATCAAAAATTTTATACAAACTTTAGATTCATACACGATTCCAATGTATTTTTAAAGTCAGGTAATGGTTTAGAACGTTTAAGTCTATAATCATTCGCGACCTTTTTAAGTTTATTTTTATCTATATTTACTGGAGCATTAATATCCAAATCATAACTAGTTTCTTCAACAGTTGGGATACTCGCAATGAAAGGAAATAATTCAACATTTATTCTTTTTAAAGTTGTGTTAAATTCTCTATATTGTTCGATAGTATATTTACCACCCCATTGTTTCAAAATAAGTTTAGAATTGGCAATAAATATAGGATGATTATCATTATATATATAATTCATTAATGAATATCTTTCGAAAGCATTACTATCATAATTTGTATCAAAATTATAAGCAGCTCCACACGAACCACTACAAAAATTTCCATACATATGACATTTATTATTTACTATTTTTATAGTAATACCATAAGGTTCGTTATCAAAAGTATGATTGCAATTCATACAAGGCATTGAAGAAGACTTTGGCCATAACTCCATTTTTCTATATTCAACATATTCTAAAAATAATTCATTAGTATTGCTATTATTTACTTTCAATTCATTTTCACGCTGTTTAAGTATATCTTTATAATTTTCTGGATTTTTTTTATCATCGGAAATGTATTCATCTTTAACTGATTTAATAGGTTGTACATTTTGTACTTTCATAAAGGCTGTAGTATTATTATCAAATGGTTGAATATTCTCGTCTTGTATATTTATTTCATCTATTAAATTAATTAATGGCAAATGTAATATAACATTTTCTTCAGTAGTTACGTTACTTATACCATCTAAGGATCCTATTTTATCTTTGGGTTTTCTACCTCTTTTCTTTGGAGGTGTTTTTATAGTTTTTTCAGAATTTGGTTTACGTCCGCGTTTTTTTTGAACTATTTTTTCTTGTTCCATAATAAAAAAAAATTGTAAGGCTTTAAGTTTGTTTATATTTTATGTATTTTTATGGTGTTCCCTACAAACCGGTATGAAACTTTCAAATGAACCTATCAGTTTCTGTTCTTGGTTCTCGACAATTCTTTTGGTAAAATTGGCGGGCGTTCCGTCTTTACAAATAACACACAATGCCGACAATTTTTTTACACTGTCGCATAAAGGTATTAAATCCAAGATTTGTCCAAATGGGTTCATAAACGAATCACCATCTAGTCCAGCAACATAGATAGTCTTATTATTCATTAGAGATAATTTAACAAACTCAGTAAGGTCTTCGAAAAATTGGGCTTCTTCAATAATAATAACACTACACTTATTATAGTTAGTATTCGTGACATTTTCCATTAGTGTTAACGAGTTATTAGAAGGAAATGATTTTTTATCGTGGGAAATTATACTATTGGTTCCATACCTATTATCTAATTTATGATTAATAATAAATAGATTCTTTTCTAGGATTTTATAGTAATTAATGATTTTTAAAAGTTCAGTGCTTTTACCTGAATACATACATCCCAATATTATGTGAAGTTCCGAAGTCATTTTATTAATGTTTTTGAAATTATAATCAATCATATTTTAATTATAGAATAATAAAAAAAATCAATTTTAAAAAATATGAAAATATTAAACAAAACACCAGTTTATAAAAAAAAATAAAGTTTAACTATAGTTATTAAGTAATTTTAATTTACGCCTTGACCTTCTTCTTAAGAACCTTCTTGGGTTTCTTAACTGGTTCAGGTTCTGGTTCAGCAGCAGCTTCTACTTCGGCTTCCTCTTCATCACTATCATCCAATAATGTAGGCTTTTGTTCTACTGGTTCAGTTACGGTTTCTTCTTCGGGTGTTTCTTCTTCGTCTTCTTCTTCGTCATCACTATCTGGAACAAATGATTGATTTGATGAACGCCCTTCTGGAACTTCTACACGCGCTTCACTAAGTGCCCATTGACACATAAATGTTCCTGAACCGATCCAGATACCTACACAACTAATAATACCTTTGATACGAGCGTTATTTGTAATAACATCTTTAATATCCAACCCTTCATCACTATTGATATTAATAATACTATTTGGTGGCTTCATATCAAACAAACTACATCCCCATTTACCATCTTTATTGTAAATTTTGAGTTTAGATGTAGGAGGATATTTGCCATCTGGCTCACCATCTTTATCTTTTGAAACTTTTACAATAGGAGGCAAGAACTTAGAACTGATAATATCACGATTGGCATTTTTCAATTTGAACCAAGGACCACTGTTTTCTACAGCAAGATCAATTAATTTAGCTTCAATTTCAATCATCTTATCGTGAAACTGCTTAATTTTTTCATTGTTTTTAATTTCTTTAGGATCAGTACTTGGACTTTCCTTGTAAGAAAGTTCTGTGCTATATTTAGGATAAGGACCTTCAGTATATTCATTAAGACCAAATGGAAGACTCATCTTTGGAGTTTGAATTCTAAATTTCTTTTCACCAGTGTAATTGACATAAATAAGTTTAGCACCATTATCAAGCACATTAGGCTTGGAAACGTTGATTTGAGAAACATCGATGTCTTTAGGAAGGAGAACCATGATTGCTTGTTGTGATTGTTGATATGTATATTGTTAAGTTTTTTTTACAATTTCAATTTTTTTTAATTGTTTAAATTTTTCGATAATCTACTATTATTATAAGTAAATAGAACTATGGAAAAATCTACACGACAAAAGGAATTTATACTTAAAGAAGTCTATAGATTGAAAAGACTAGAAAATAAATTCATCTATGTTTCTGACCTTAAACATACTTGTAAAACTAACGGAATAGATATAAAGGGATGTAAAAAAAAACAACTTATAGAACTACTTGATCATTGTTATGGATATGAAGTTCTGGATTTGCGTGGACCAAACATAAATAGCCTTGATGAATTAACAAATAACGAAGATTTTTTTAGTTTTGATAAATTGGAGTCTATAGATAAAGAATTACTTTTCATTATAGAAGAAACTAAATTTACTTATGGGTTTGATATACGTTCATTTAAAAAATTAATAGAAACTACAAACAAAAATCCATATACAATGACCGATTTTACTGGAGAAATTAAAGATAGATACAAAAAGAGAGTAGAACAATTAAAAAATAAGAAAATTAGTTTAGACTATGAACCTGAAAAACAAATGACACCTGAACAGGAGTTTTATCAACGAGTTCTTAAAGTTTTTATTAAAATGGATGAATTAAATGTAGTAGCATCTGGAACAAATCCAAATTGGTTTTTAGAATTATCTTTGAACCAACTGAAGAAAATGTATCGTGTTCTAGAAGATATATGGAACTTTAGAAGTAATATGACAAATGAACAACGAAATAATATAGTTCCTGGTAATAATATATTTAGATATCCACTCTTATGGTTTCTAAATATTGATGAAAAAGAAAAAATACAATTATTATTATTAAATGAAATGGACAAATTAGTAAGTAGTGCTAGTAATATTAATGATAAAATTACTGGATGCTATTATATTCTTATTGCCTTAACGGAAATTTGTCCTAATATAGCAAATGAACTTCCTTGGTTAATTCAGTATTAATTATTCTTACTTGGTCCGTACTGTTCCATATCAGGAAGGGAATATTTTTTAAAGTTGGTGGTAAATAGGTTAATAATATGGTCAAGTTGGATATCATAATCGTCTGTATTGCTCCATAATTCTCTTGGATAAAGTAAATTATCATACGTAAATCCAGCAGATAATGGTATATTTAATTCAAGACCTTTTAACTTTGTATATTTAGCTACAGTCAATTTTCCATTATGAATGTCGTCAACTATCGCACGCGTATATTTCAATGGACATCGACTTCCTTTACCATATGGGCCACCTATCCAGCCCGTGTTAATTAGCCATACATTAGAATTATGTGTCTCTATTTTTTCCTTTAATAATTCTGCATATTTGCGAGGATGCCATACGATAAAAGCCTCTCCAAAACAAGATGAGAATGTTGCCTCTGGTTCTTTGATACCAACTTCTGTTCCAGCTATTTTTGATGTATATCCACTAATGAAATAATACATCGCTTGTTCGCACGTTAATTTGGAAACAATTGGAAGAACACCAAACGCATCGCAAGTAAGGAATATAATGTTTTTAGGGTGCCCAGCAACACACGGAAGCTTGACATTATCTATATAATCAATCGGATATGCTGCCCGTGTATTTTGCGTAATTGTGTCATCGTCGTAATCTACTACACGTTTTGAGTCCATTATTACATTCTCTAATACAGTTCCAAAACGAATAGAGTTCCATATATCTGGCTCTTTTTCCTTAGATAATCCTATACATTTCGCATAGCATCCACCTTCAATATTAAATATACCATTATCTGTCCAACAGTGTTCGTCGTCACCAATTAGTACACGTTTACTATCAGTAGAAAGGGTTGTTTTCCCCGTTCCAGATAAGCCGAAAAAAATGCTTACATCAGTTGTATCCACTGTTGAGGCATTCGCTCCTGAATGAAGTGATAATATGTTTTTTGGTGGCATAATAAAATGCATAACTGTGAAAATTCCCTTTTTCATTTCACCCGCGTATTGTGTTCCTAGTATAAGGATTTCTTTCCGTGTAAAATCAAAATCAATACTTGTGGACGACGTCATAAATCCAGTGAAACGGTTACAAGGAAATTTTCCTGCATTATATATAATATATTCAGGATCTCCGAACTCGGCCAATTCTTTTTCTGAGGGGCGAATCAGCATATTGTTCATAAATAATGCGTGGTAAGCTCGTTCCGCTATTACTCGAACTTTTATTCTATGCTCTGTATCCCATCCAGCATAGCCATCAAATATATATAGTTCATCCAGATTATTCAGATAACATATAGTAGTTTCACGATTTATAAGGAATGTTTTGGAATCCATTTTGATATTTGGTGAATGTTTATCCCACCATACATCTTTGGTAGTGTCATTATAAACTATCCGTTTATCTTTAGGAGATCTACCTGATTTAATACCCGATTTCACAGTTAATGCACCAGAATTACTTATAGCCGTTCCTGTTTCTTTCAGTGCGTGTTCGTAATATTCGGCTTGTGTTAGATTATAATGAACTGATAATTGCTTTATGCCAAAATCACTTTGTGGGTGTTTATTGCTAATATATACATTTTCATTTTTATTGTCTATAAGACTTGGTCCCACACTACGAGATGAGGAAGACAAACTATTACTTATAGATTCCAAATAATTCATAATAGTATAAAAAGCGAAAATAATTGCTGTTCTTGTGTTTTTGGTCAAAAATCAATCATTCAATCAATTATTCTTGTATTTAATCATAGTTATACCTGATACTATTAATAAAATTCCTACTACATCTTTTGGATATAACTTCTCTGAGAAGAATAAATAGCCAATCATAATTGATAGTATAATAGTAAGTGATTGTGAAAATGATACTACCTTTGTAATATCTTCCATTTTTATTAAATAAAGAAACATCATTGCCCCGATTAATGATAACAACCCCCCAGAAATTAAAACTATATATTCCTTTTTATTTAGATTATAAATTTTTTTAAGTTGTATATCATTTTTTTTATTAACTATCTTTAATCCTGCCATATATATCAGTAAAAATGCTAAGATGATTAAGTTATTGTATAGGAAGAATTCATACGCATTTAATTTTTTCATTACTATTTTTTTCAAGAAAGGATTTATCGTCCAACATAGAATTAATATAAACAATAGTATAATATAAATCATAATATACTATTTACTGAGGAAACAATTTAATATAAATTTATTTTAATTGTAATAATGACTTATTCGAATATATTAATGCCTTCTTATTCGAATATATTAATGCCTTCTTATTCGAATGAAATATTTCTGGCTATGGTTTATATTTATATTACAACACCATGGATTTATTATTTAATGTTAGAATATACAAAAACAGTTATTATTATGTACAATTATGGAATGCTAAATAATCCAATAGTTTTGAATTTACTACCATAAAAGGATTTTTTGAAAAACTACTTAAAGTTTAATTCATTGTTCTTATTATCAATCATGGCTCCTTCTAATAAAAAATCTTCTGGTAAATCGCAAAAATCCACCCCTGTTGCTGCTGCTGCTCCTGTTGCCGCACCTGCTGCGAGCAAAGCCACAAAAGCAAAATCTGCTACTGCTAGCAAAGGCACAAAAGCAAAGACACCTGTTAAAACCGTAGCTGCCCCGGAACCTGTCGAAGCTACTCCAGCACCAGTAGAAACCCCTGTTGCTCCTGCCGTACCTAACACTGTAACCGAACTCTCACAACAATTCGATGCTATCAATGCTCGTCTTGCTGAACTTCGTGCTCTTGAAACTTCTCTTGTTCAAGATGTTCGCAAACTCCAAAAGAATGCTATGAAATACCTTAAAGAAGTTAGTAAGAAATCCCGCAGACGTCGCGCTCCTCCAGCCGATGGGGATAAGAAACGTGCGCCAAGTGGTTTCGCTAAACCAGCATTGATTTCAAATGATCTTTGCTCATTCCTCGGAAAACCACAAGGAACTGAAATGGCTCGCACAGAAGTCACTAAATTCCTAACAAGCTACATTAAGGAACACGACCTTCAAGACCCTGAAAACAGACGTCGTATTCGCCCAGATAAGGCACTTCAAAAACTTCTTAACACATCTACCAAAGATGAAGTCACCTACTTTAATCTCCAAAAATATATGAAGGTTCACTTCCCACCTTCCAAGGCTAGTGCTGTCCAAGTCTAAATATAAACTAATTAATTAAAATACAATTAAAATACAATTAAAATACAATTAATTAAAATACAATTAATTAAAATACAATTAATTAATTATTATACATTTTACTTTTTTTTTTATTTATTATAGACACTAATATTAATTATTAGTTACTAGATTTTAACATTTTTGAAACATATGTTTTAACTTGTGAATTTATTTTATTTTTCTTAGATTTTCTTTTTGTTTTTTTCATTCTTGTATTGGTAACTTTATTTGATATACGGTTATAGTAATTATATACTTTAATGATGAAACTAGTAAAACTAGGCGAACTTTCGTTGATATCTTTTATTGAATCCTTAATTATAGTTTCGCGTGGTATATCTGGATTCATTAATCGCAAGTCAATATACCACAATACCCAAGTTGCACAACTACCCTTGAAATTTTTGAATTTTTCTAGACCTTGTATTTTTTGGTAGGCGATACCGAATGATTTCCATTGTTTCCATTTTGGACAAAAATCAATTGGACCTATATATTCATTTATAGTAGTTTTAGATTCGAAGTAGGAATTAATATCTTTATCCATAACTTTACTTTGATATGAAGGCAATGATGCTTTATTATATCCATGCGGGTCAAATCGTTCGAGCGTTTTATTTTTTCTATCATATATTAATACATTTGCGTGAGGTGCTCCAGATGTATATGTATTTAGCATTACTACCACAAAACGTTTATCACCTTTTAAACATAATTCTATTTTTTTATCTAACATTTTATGAACGTATAATGTACCAAATCTATCCTTACCATAATTCTTTCCTTTTTTTTCATATGTTGATGGATTTTGAACGTACAATTGGCGTTCGCCATATATATCATAGATACCGCTTTCTAGGTCATCTACAATTGTTTTCTTTGATGTTTCATATTCCCATAATATTTGATAGTCGTGTTCATCGTGTTTCGATGTTTTTTTGGGTATTATAAAACACGCTCTATCATTATATTTATTTTTAAGGTGATTTAATACGAATTTATCATATGATTTAGTTCCAGATATATTTTCATCTTCTATATCTGAATTATTTGAATATGTTACCATTTTGAAAATGGATGAAGACATTTATATATATGGTAGATATATATATATATAAAAATTAAAAACAAAAAAACAGATTTATTTTTTTTTAAAGAAAGTAGCACGACCATTTTTATTGTATTTCCCGACTAATTCGCCAACATCGTCATCTTCTAATTTTTCATAAATTTCTCTATCAGCATCGTCTGTAACATAGTATTCCTTTCCACGCAATTTCTTAATAGTAAATTCGACTTCAACTTCTTCTTCATTGTCTTCTTCAACTTCTTCTTCATTGTCTTCTTCAACTTCTTCTTCATTGTCTAATTGTGACCCTTCTTGAGGTTCAGGTTCTGGTTCAGGTTCAGGTTCTGGTTCAGGTTCAGGTTCAGGTTCTGGTTCTGGTTCAGGTTCAGGTTCTGGTTCAGGTTCAATCATTGTGACCTCATTAAGAAGTTGTGGAGATTCATCGATTGGTGGCTTAGCATTTTTTAGTTTACTTTCTAAAAACTTTATTTCACCATCTTTTTCAAGTAATGATTTATTTAAACTTTTTATAATTGAAACCTTTGAAAAACTAGCTAATTCTTCTTTTACTTCACTGTTTTTATTAATTAAGTCTGTGCATTTGGCTTCAAGACTACTAATTTCATTCCTATGTTTTTCTAATTCTTTCTCAAGATTACTAATTCTAGTATCATAATATGTAAAAACGTTGGTAATTTCACAAAGCAATTTATCCTTAACTTCTTGAGACATAGTAAATAATTATTATTAGTATCAATAAAATGTTTAAGTAATTTTATTATTCGTTATCAGCATCTTCATCTGCATCTGCATCATCCCCACTTAAATTTTCATTTTTATATGGATGTTTAACAATAACAGTACCATCTTTAATAGTTTCACATTGATAATCACTATAACCCAAATCACAAGTTTCTTTTTCTAATACACCCCTTTCACTATTAGTATAATATTCAGAAAAGAAGTAGTAGTATAGTCCACCTAATATCATTCCAAATAATACATTGAATATAACATTCTGTAAATCATTTTGACATCCAATAGACATTCTACTCCATATAGTAACAATAATCATAAATAGTAGGAAATTGAATCTGAACCAATCCATAGTATCTTTCATCCACATATCAGAGAAGAAAAACGCCGCAATAAAGCATATTATTTCGATATGTGTATTATTTAAAAATCCTACTTTTAAACTTGCGGTTTCTGAACCAAATACAGCACATTGCTTGGGATAAATTACATTGCTATATTTTTTGTAAGCATATCCAAACATTTCATTAAGTATCATTCCGAGTAATATAACGCCTGCTCTTAGGTCTCGAAATAATGTTAGTGAGAAATATGTAAAGAAATATAATCCCAAAGGCATAATTCTAACAAATGTATTTAGGATTCCTTTAAAAATATCCAATCCCGAATAAATATTAGACGATGTTTTTTGGTTACTCATTTATTATAATCATAATAAAAAAAAATAATATAATAGTATGTATAAATTTCGGAATTATTTCTCTGAAACGTCTGATTCATATGTTGTATTAAACAACTTTGAAAATGCTAGTGAAAAACAATGTATTAAAATGGATAAAAAAAATGAAAAAATATATAGTAGCCTTCTTGCTAGAGCAGAAAAAGCATCAAAAGCTATAGGACATACAGTTTTAAGTGTAAATATAGAAGTACCGTGTCCACCAAGACCATCAAACCGAGATAGATTAATCATTTGGAAAAAGCGTAATGTCTCTAAAAAGGTAATCGTTCAATCGGAATCTGTATTATTCCTCAACGAACGTGGTTATAAATTAAATGACGATTATGAAGCATATCAAGCAATTGATTTAGCGAAGGAATTAAAAAAACAAGAAGGTATTAAAGAAACAAGTGATGATAAATCTAAACATTTTGATAATGTATTTACAAAACAAGATAAAAATATACTACGCCGAAGATCCTATGTAAAAATTATGCCAGAAAGCCCTAGTCGTTCATTAAGGTCAGTACCTTCTTCGCCCAATTTTACTAAACATACTCATGCAAAAATATCTTTCAAGTATCCGGAGTTAGAACAACCGGAACCCGATGAAATTATGGTTAAACCATCGGCTCCACCTTTATCACATAATATTATATATCCATCAAAATTGGTTGAACTTTAGGTCATTTGGCTCTAGGCATATTTCTAATACTTGAAGTATATTCTTCACTTTTATTAAATTAATATTTTCCAATACATCTGGATTCGTATTCTTTATTATTTCTATATCCTGATAATTACCTTCTGGATAACATATTGTTGATACTCCTGCTTTCTTTCCACCCTCTATCTTATATTCTAGACCACCTATTACGTGAATATCCCCATTTAGGTCAATTTCTCCTGTTAATGCTACATCATTTCTTACTGGTATATTAGTAAATAGAGATACTAATGCTAATGTAATTGCTGCCCCAGCACTAGGTCCATCTTTTGGAACGGAGGCTTCTGGACAATGTACGTGTAACCCCCATATTTGTTTCTCAAGGTCTTTTATAGTATTCTTTTTAATACTGGATGGAAGAAGATTCCAAGCAATTGTTTTGGCACATTTAATACTTTCTTTCATAACATCTCCTTGTTGTCCCGTAATCATTAAACTAAGTTTAACATCACTATACGTTTTAAATATTTGTATTATCGTAATACCACCAGTTCCCATATTTGTTGCATAAAGCCCATTAACTAAACCAATATGACTTGATATAGATATTTTCTTATGAACAATTTTTCTTTTATTGGAAAAAATATTTTCAACTAATTTTCTGGTTACAATATATGGAAATTTGTTATTTTCATTATTCATAATAATTCTAAGATTTATTTCTCTTATAATCTCAAAAACTTTTTGTTTAAGACTACGTATTCCTGCTTCGTGTGTATAGTTCTCGATAATAAAGTCTAATGTATCGTTGTCTAATGTAAGTGATTTTTCTGGTAGTCCTACATTATCTAGGAATTCTGGTAATAAATAATTTTCAATTATATATTTCTTTTCTTTCTTGTTTATATTATTGAATTTTATACGGTGTATACGGTCTGCTAATATAGGGTCTATTTTATCAAAATCATTGTAGGAAAATACAAATAATACCTTCGATAAGTCCAATTTAACACCCGAGAAATATTTATCTTGAAATTCATCGTTTTGACTTGGGTCCGTTAAATGTGTCAATATTCCCACAATTTCACGACCATTTTCGGTATTACTAATTTTATCTAATTCGTCTATATATATTATAGGATTCATACATTGACTATCTCGCAATATATCCACAATTTTTCCCCAGGTTGAACCCACATATGTATAACTATGACCTTCTAATGTAGAACCATTCGAACTACCTCCCATAGCAATAAAGGCAAAAGGTCTATCTTTGAGACATTTAGATATACCTTTTTTTGCCAATGATGTTTTACCTGTACCAGGAGGTCCTTCAAACCCAAATACATAACCTTTCATTTCGCCATTAATCCATTGAGCAATAATACGTTTTATTTCCTTCTTGGCATCGTTTTGTCCATATACAGCTTTATCGAGAGTTTCCTGAACGCATTTTATGTATTTTTTACTTTGAACTTTATGATCATTCCAGTGTATATTTAATAAACTTAATTTCTGATTATAAATATCGTTTATATTGAAATCAAATAATTGTAATAATACAGATTTCTTATTTGTATTTTCTGTACTATCAATAACAAATACCAATTCCTTACACAGTTTGTTTTTATTCAAGGTATCTATATCATTAATAGCATATTTTACATCTACTAAACTATTAACTTTATAAGCCTTAGATCTCAAAATACCTACTTTGAAATTCTTGGATAAATAATTTATATTGAACTTTTTATGAGTGTCATTTTTATTTTTATTCAATATTTTTAAGAAATTGCTTATTTCCACAGATGATATTTTATTATTAATATCTTTATCGTAAATTTCGGCGTATTGTGTATTAAATGATTTTAATTCTCGTCTAAATTCCCCTAAAAAAGCTATTATATCTTCTTTCTTGTAAATACCAAAAGGTATCTTTAATAATCCATCTAAATATTGTTGTGCTTTGGAAGCGTTTTCGCCATTTTTATTTATAATTTCTTTATATTTTTCCAGTGCTTTATTTTTCGTGGTTTCGTTTGCCTTTAATAACATAATACGTTTTTCATATGATATGTCATCATCATTAAATTCGTAGAAATCCTTATTATTTTTTTCTATTTTCTTCAATGCTATTTTAAATAATTTTTGGACACTCCAATGAAGATTATTATATACTTGTTCCGCCAATGGCTGTGGTTTAAGCAAATACGATTCATTACTAATCATATCATAAAGTAAATATGCCATATATTGCGACTCATTATCCGTTTTATGTAATAAGAAAAGGGTCAGGAATTCAATTTGATCTTCTATATTCATATTTAGAAATTCTTTAACAATAGTTGAAATAGTTATTTCTTTGTATTTTGCCACCAAGTTTAGTTTATATTCACATATTTCCATTAATTGGGTTTTCGTATATATAATATAATCTCTTAATGATAACTGATTAAAAAACCCTTCGAAAAATATTCGTTTGTCAACACTTATTTCATTTAAATTAATTTTCTTATTAAAAATTTGCCGTTGAATGTTTAATGGGTCACGTTTAAAATAACCATTAATCGTTAATAACATATTTCTTATTTTTATAGGAAATACCATCTGCGCTCCATGTATATTTAGTAAAAAATTATCGTTGTCGATTAGTTTAAAAAATATTATATTATCTTCATATTTTTCAATATCAATATTTGTTTTATGTTTATTATTATCCTTTATTTCGCAACTTATAGGTATAAATATTTTATTGAAACTATGGATTTTATGATTACTACTATAATAACACATATTAATACGACATAATACATAAAGTATATCATCTATATTTAACGCTCCTATTTCTAGAACTATGTAATACAGTTTTTTATATATATCTTCTAAAAATTTACGTTTTTTTATAATTGTATCTCTTTTTAATGAAAAATATAAATTATTTATATTAAAAATTTCTATAATTTCCTCTAAATTTGATAACAAGTTAGAATATTTTGAATAGGATATAATATTTTTGATATAACAATTATCTATATGAACCATAAGATTGGTTATAACATCGAATAATTTTTTACTATTTATATTGAGGTGATGGATTGCCAGTAATTTCCTCATAAATATGCCTAAGATTTAAATATATATTAATTTACAAATATAAACTCGATTTAAAAGTATATAGCGTTTTTTCTATAGAATATAAAAATGAGAAACACTACAGGTGGTAAAAAACATAAGAAACAAGGAAATATAGCAAATCAAAATACGGAAATAGTTTTTGCTGATAGCGAACAAAATTATGGGAAAGTTATGAAACTATTAGGTCATAGTAAATTTGAAATTATGGTATTTAGTAAAAATGACAAAGGTGAGTTTGAAACAAAAACCGTCATAGGCAATGCTCGACCGCGATTAAAAAAAAAACGAATGTTTGCTAATAAAGACTGCTTTGTTATAGTATCTCTTAGAGATTTTCAAGAGAGCGTTTGTGATATCGTTCACGTATATAAACAGAACCACGTTCATATTTTAAATAAGAAAAACTATATACCAAGTTATTCAGTAGATAATGAGGCTAATGAAGTAGATGTTGAATTTGAAACGTTAGATACGAATAACATATCGCAAGAAGTCCCCGAACAAAAAAATAAATCTAAAATGTATTTAGATGTTGAAATGGACTCATCCTTTTCGGAAAATGATGATGAAGACTATCCAGAAAAAGAAATTAAATATGATGATTTTGGTAATATTGTTTAAGCTAATGATCTTTCTTTAATTCGTTTTTCGTATTGTTCCATAACATTTTCTTCTATATTCGATTGATATATTTTTTCAGGTTCACAGAAAGCCTGGTAATAATCGTTCATTTTATCACTAGAAAAATCATCCACTTTTTCTATTGTTAAGTCTAAATTACTATCTAAATAATATGGTGAAGGTTTAGGTTCTTCATATATTATTATGTCCTTACTAAATTCATTTGTATTTTTAGTAACTAATTTTTCTTCACGAGGTCCGCTGTCCATTAAATGTCCATAGCCTTGATTACGAAAACAGTCGTTTGTATAAATTGTTTCAGTTGTTTCTTTTAGCGACCGCTCAAACATTTCATCCAATATTTCAGTACAAGAAGGCATAGGTATTTCTGTTTGAGCCTGGCAAAAATCGTTAAATTCCTGCTCTAATTCTTCATATGTTTTGTTGGATTTATACTCTAGTTGTTCTTTAACGAAGTTATATGATTTTATAACCATATTAATCTCTTCTTTTGAACCACCTTTATCTGGGTGACACAGTAATGCTAAAGAGTAATATTTTTCTTTTAATTCTTTCAAGGAACTTTCCAGAGTAACACCAAATAATCCAAAAGGGTCCAACGTTTCATCCATTTATAGAACTATATAGAAAAAAAAACGAAAATATTTACTAAAATTAAAATACATTTAATTAAAATACATTTAATTAAAATACATTTTAATTAATTACTTAAAATTATTTTCTATGTAGTATTATAGGCGAATTATTTTTATATATAATTATATATAAATTATATTTCAACTCACATAAATTTATTTTTTTGTAATTTGATAAACAATTATTAGAAATATAGTCTAGGAACTGATCTATTATCAATAATTGTAAAATTACGATATCAGCACATTAATTATAAAATGGAAAAAAAGGAGTTTATTATAAGACCTGGGAAAGGCCTATTTACTCCTCCTGATGGTAGTAGCGACGATGACGACGACAACTACGATGATGACGGATAGTTTGAGATAAGTTTCTAATTCAACCCAAGTGCTATGTTAGAGGCTTAATACATAATAGATAAATTTGTTTACTAACTGGATATTTGTTTGTGATGTATATATAGGTAGAGGCAACTGTAAAGACGAAGGTTAATGTATAGGTAAAGACGAAGGTTAATGTATAGGTAAAGATGACGGTTAATGTATAGGTAAAGATGACGGATAAAATATAAATAAAAATAAAAATATAAATATAAATAAAAATATAAATACGGATTCATTTTCGTGTATACAGAGCTTGGAGCTCAATATGATTGTTTTTAATAAAAAATGATCTAACAAGAAAAAATTTTTTGTTGGATAATAAAATATTTTAATTGGAACTAATTCCACTATTTTTACTAGATAGATTCACATTTGTTTTTTTTCTTCTTATTCCAGTATTGCTTCTTATTCCAGAATTGCTTCTTATTCCAGAATTGCTTCTTATTCCAGAATTGCTTCTTATTCCAGAA
>ERZ1048068.751-NODE-751-length-27613-cov-6.597939_pt1 | contig 27613 bp, 17 predicted proteins | sample MGYA00383098_ERZ1048068 | MGnify/ENA primary metagenome ERZ1048068 (study PRJEB29581, sample SAMEA5548368) | metagenome | biome: marine; feature: coastal; material: water | depth 1 m | study: Short-term variability in the microbial, nano- and picoplankton dynamics... | reverse complement strand
GTTTTCCTTTTGTAGGATGCTGAATGTGTGCAAACTTTTTAGCAAAATAAAGATAGCCAGTATCCGGATCCATGCACTGCAATAAATCCTGTATCTGTTCTTCTGTGAATGTTTCTTTTTTATTGGCTTTTTTAATTAAAACGCCATCTAATGACTTTGACATAATAATATTTAGTCAAAAAAATAGCACCCGTGGGTGCTATTTGGTCCGTTCTTCCTATCGGTAGGAATTACATTTTTACACAGTTGTCTACTGTCTTGCCACCTTTTTTCTTGGTGCCCATGCGCTTGTAGCCTTTCCAGCATACTTTGCCGTCAACACCTTTTTGCTTTTCTTCATCAAGTGTAGTATAACTTGGCTTGCCGCAATCACTACAATTACTAACTTTTTTCTCGTTTAATGCTGCCCACAAACGATCTTTGATTGTAGTTTCAACTGCTGGATCTTTTACACGAACTGCCTTTGGATCTTTTTTGCGATGCATGTCATCGCCACTTGGTAATACAGCATCTATATCACTATATTCTTCTTCTGGCTCGTTGTCATATTCTTCTTTTGGATCAGTATTGTCTGCTGCTTGCTGTGCCTTGTGTCCTAAATAACCGCCAGCAATTGCTCCAGGAATGCCTCCAGCTTTTGCGCCTAATGCTGCTCCTGCTAATCCGCCCGCGACTCCGTCATCCATATCAGCATCACCTGGTACTCCGTCACGACCTGGCTCTTGTGGATCATCCATTGGAGTTGCTGTCATCATAGGTGCATCTTGCACATTATTTACACTACCACTTGTTACTGCTTGCATAGCCATTAACAACTTTGCCATTTGTGCAGTATCGTCTAGTTTAATACTAATTTCTCCGCCTTGTGGTGCAGCCATTTGTGGTGCAGCCATTCCCATGTCCATACCGCATTCTTCAACGGTTGATTCAGTCAATGTTTTTTTACCTGCATTGTCAAAACCTTTTAGAATATCTAGCATTGAATTATTCATAATTATCTCCTAGCTTAACACAGCTTTATTATTCATTTTTTCATCAGTCGGTGTTTCTGCTTTGTAGTCAGTGTCACCGTCTTCTTTTTTAGTTTTTTCTAGTTCTTTCAACAAATCCATTACTCTATTAGAACCTACATCGGACTGAGCACTTTCTCCGCCCATATCTTCTTGAGTAAGCATTGTTTCGTATTCTGTGTCCTCTTTCTTTTGTTGATAAAGTTCTTGAGGCTCTTCGGGATTTCTTACAATTACATGACTCGCTGGCACATCACAGCATTGTGCAATATATTCTTGAATAGCATCTGTTGTTGTTGGATACTTTACTTCAGCATCCCAATAATAGACATCAATGTTTTCCAACTGTGGAAAATCTAGTGGACGTTCTTGTATTGGTGTCTTTTTTGCTTTACTCCAACTTGCAACATTCCATTTTTCCATACAACTACGGATTTGTTCTTCACAAGTTTTACCGTAGTCACCTGCTACTCCAACTTTCCAAGAATATGTTCTGTGCGATTCTGTTAATAATTCTTTTATACTTTTCATTCTAAGGATCCCATTATATACTATTTATCACTATCTATTCCTTTTAGTCTCTCTAACAAACTGTTTCTGTCAGTAACAACAAAGCCTTCTCCGCTGGTAAATCCATCTGTATTTGCTCCTGCATCTCTATCAGACTTTTCTTTTTTAAGTTGTAGTTCAACCATTTTTAGTTTCTTATCTAGTTTAGCAACTTTTGCATCTAGATTTGTTTTGAGCATTGTGCCTGCAACTTCAAAAACTCTTCCACTGTAACGACTTTCAACATTCATTCCAAGATCCATCAAATCTTCATATGCTTGCATTGCTTTGTCAGATACTTCATTAAGTTCTTTATCTGCTAGTTCGCCCAGGCCTTTAACTTGAGGTAGTGCAGCTTCAATTTTATCTAGATCCGCGATATCTCGCATGGTTTCATCTACAGCAGGCTTTGCTGGCTTACTTTGTTCTTGTTTGATTATATCTTGATTTTCAGGTAAATCAAACAGGCTTTCTAATTTTTTTGTCATAATAGTATTCCATTATATACTACTATTTATCCTCTGCGTCCTGTATGGAAAATATCTTGTTCTGTTACAACTCTAAATTTAATATTGTTTTGTCTACAATATGCACTTGCTGCTTCCCATTTTGCTTGATTTAACACAACGTGTGCTTTGTTATGCCGACTGCGTCCAGCATTTTCCATTGATACTTGACTAGTTGGTTTTACTTCAATTAGTTCAGCATGTTGCTTGCCAGTTGCATCAACATATGCAATAAAGAAGTCTGGAACATAAATTGTATGCTTGCCAGTGAAAGGATTTTTATAAGGAATTTTTACTGCTTCACTTGCCCATTTGCTTACACTAGGATGTTCATCACAGAACTTCATAAATGCAAATTCCCAACTGCTTCTGTAAGTCGGAGTGCGTCCTCCGATATACTTGTCAGGATTTTTCAGTGAAAACTTTCCCTGCGCATATTTGGCCATTATACAACAACATTTCTTTCATTAAAAGTTTGTGTTGTAGGTGGTTGTTTGTAACCAAGTTTACTTACTTTATTTCTATTGCTGTTTAAAACTGCCGCTACTAAGTCTGTAAGCTGTACCTCGTCAATTTTTTTCAAATCTTCTAAAATTTGAAATACAGGCTTTCCTTCTACTTTTGCTTGTCCTAGTATTACTATGCTTGTGCTTTGTGCAGATTGTCTTTCAAAACCTTTACTTTCAAAAAAACTAATAACTGCATCTACTTCATTACTTGCAAAATTTATAGGTGATTTTCCGTAGTTGTTAAAAAATGCTTTTGTTTTTTTTGCATTATCAATTATTTGTACAGTTGATTCGTGACTCATTTAAAAAAACCTTTTTAAAGCTGCTTGTGTAATATTTGCTGCTGTTGAACTGTTTGGAAACAAAAAGTTACCTACTGATCCTGTTACCACATCTTCTACAATGTTTTGGACACCTCCCGGTTGTCCCAATGTGCTTGCATTGACTACTGTGTTACTTCCAAATAATGACTGATTACTTTGGTTTGAAAGAGATCCAAATAATGATGGATCTAATCCTGATAATTGACTTCCTGTTAAATTTTGAGATGTTTGTGCTGTTTTGTCATATCTAAAGTCTGCAAATCCAGCTGGAGTTTCTCCAGGTACAGTTCTATTTGAATCCATAATAGCGGCTTCATAGCTAAAACGCATTCGATTGATTGCAAACTGTGTTCCTTCACTGTTAACTTCGTCGTGATCCCAATTGTCAATTAGTGGATTAATTAATGTAAAACTTGTATTTGTAGGTGTTAAGTTTTGAGTGTGCAATTGAAAAATTTGTATGCTAGTAAAAAAGTTATCTGTCTTTCCTGCTTTGTCTAATCCAAAACGATTTTGCATTACACTGCCGTTGCCATAACCGCTGTTGACATTATTTTCTCTTGCATATGCTGCGTCAGTCACAGGCGGTGTACCTGTGTAATTATGTTGGCTGTCTGAATAGTAATAATTAAAATAAGTTTGCCATAAGAAGTTTGTTAAACCTGCCATATCATCGTGCCAAGTCATCTGTATTGGATCATACTGTACACCGGTCTGAACAACTTTTTTTCTATTATATTGATTGAGTGTTTCAGTTCTCATTTGGAAGCTGGGCAAGTCACAACTTTTTACCAACAAATTTATTTCACGCTTTGCAACATTATCTAGTCCATTTGTTGTAATTGTAATACTTGGATTTATATTTAATACAACATGGTAGAGATGTTTGACTTTTGGTGCCAGACGCATATTGTTGTCAACAAATGTGCGTGAAGCATGTTGGTAATCTTTTAAAGTATTACCAGTTGAATCGTTATCAAATAAATCTCTAAAGGCGTCAAATATTCCCATACTGTATTTATCCTTATTTTAAAATGCGCACATAATAAAAAAAGCAAGGACTGTTAAATCCTTGCTTCTATGCCGATAGGTTGTTTTAGGTTATTAGCCGCCAACACCTGTTGTGTTATTAGTTAACGGTCCTTCGATTGTTACATCATTTGGATTTTGAATCGCATTATCATATTGAATATTCATTGTGATACTAACTGGTTCATTATTTGCATATGCAAGTGTATTGTAGTTCACTTCAGTTACATAGCAACCATACAATGCCCATGTGTCCAATGTTCTTTCTTCCACTGCGCCATTGCCACCGTCTAGAATATCAATATCCATTCTAAACTTGTAGTCTTGTCCTGCAACCGGTGCTGATTGTTCTGCAAAATCAAATTGTTTTTGAATCTGCGCTGAAACTGCTGATTGTACATTATTTGATACATCATCTCGCAAGTTAAGTGTAACTGGGTTCCATGTGTGTTTACCAGCCAAGTTTACTTTTGAATTATAAATTTCGATCGGCATGTTTTCAAAAGTAAGATTTGGTCTTGTTACATCAATGACCTGTTTTGTTAGTTCGTAGTTTGGTGGTGTGCCAGTACCAAAGTTAATCATTCTCACACGAAAACGATATTGTAGCTTCGGCATCAACAACCCTTCGTTGCTGTTTGCTCCTGCATTGGGCACGGTGATTTTGTTTAAACCTATTGACATTATATGCTCCTATTCACAAGTATTTATCATAGTTGGGGGGCATTTTATTAACCCCCCAGATTATGATTATAAACCTGCAATCTCTCCTGTATTTTTAAGACGTAGTGGAATGTAAATAAATTCTACTGCCTTTGTTGGTTCAATTGCAATATCTACATAAAGCTCATTTCTATCAATTCGATTTGGTGTATTGTTTGTTGTGTCACAAACTACCAAGAAGTCATTAATAGCTCTTAAACCTTGTAGTTCAAGTAAAAGACTTTCTGCTGCGCCTTTGATTTCATCTCTAGTAAACTTATCGTTTGGTTCAAAGATGTATGGTTTAGCCAGTTTCTTCAACTGTGAGCGCAAGTAAATTACCAAGCGTGATACATTTACTCTATCTAGCGCACTTGCACCTCTTGCACGAGTTTTCTGTCCATATACAACAAGACCTGAACCGTTCAAGAATGTAATTGGGTTAACATTGTTACTGTAAAGAACATCTCTTTGTCCTTCATTCAATGCAACACTTACAAATTCGCCTTCGCTATTGATATACCCACTTGCACTTGCATTGTTTACACCGCCTCGTCTAATACCAGCTGGTGCAAACCAAGGAAATGCTACCTGGTCATTTAGTGCAATTGTTCTTAGAGCCATATGCGATGAAGGAACAACAATGTTATTACCTGCATTATCGCTAGTAAATCCTGCTGGATAATATACACCTAAGTATTCGTCACTAGTTACAAGTCCGTCTAAACTATCTTCTGGTGCAGTATTAACATTTGTTGCCCAGTTGTTAATTTCAGTTGTACTTGTTTGTAGTCTCATTGGTGAATCACCAACAACAAACGCACTCAAACCTCTATCAGTGTTTAGTGTAACCATTTCACCAATAAGTTCTGGATAACCCGGTGTTGCCATTAAGTTGAACACATAAGTTTCATCGTCACGCAATTCTTCGTTGCTGTTGACTGCTGCTTGAATAGCCTGTACAACAACTTTGCGTTGCGCTTTGCGTCCAAAACTACCAGAACCATCTGCTTGGTTACCTGATTCGGTGACCCAACGGTGTGGATAATAATTAGCCATTGATGCATCGCTTTGACGATCATTTTCGCCATCTGTATCAATATAATCAAGTACAAATTTCTTAACATTGAAACCGCTTCTGCGTGTGTTGACTAACAACATACCTTTTGGATATAGTGCTGGATCTGGTGCATCTGGATCAAGATAATCACTTGCTAACAAGTCGGCAATGGTGCCTTCTTCGTGCGCTGTGCTTGTGCCGCCGCTTGTGCTCCAGCGAGCATCTGCAAATAGTACGCCATTTTCAGTTGATTGGTCTGAACTATCTCTTAGTATCCATTTACTTGTGTCGCCATTCCAACGATATATTGTTGGATAGTTTTCAAGATCTGCTGTACTTACCCAAATATCACCGTCAACAAGTGCTGTCTTGTCTGACTGTTCTGTTGGTTCAGTTGCACTTACAATTGGACCTGCTGGGTCAGAAGCAGCTACATCATTAACATAACCTTTCCAATTTGTACCATCGTGTACCATGATATCAATTTCATCGACAACACTACTGTACCATAATGCACCGTCTGCTGGTGTAGTAGTTGGTTCGCCATCTTTTGCTGTATAGCTAAGTGGTGCCCAGTTACTTGCAAGATACTGTCTAGGCGATGTTGCATTTGTTGTACCTGGAGCATTATAAAGGTTAACTGAACTTGCAGTGTTGGTTACTACATATGGTGTGAATACATTACCTAATGATCCGTCTGTATCAGTGATTCGAATATCGCCGCCTAAGTTGTGGTTAATTGCGACTCTGTTATCACTTGTAACACTTGCTTGTACGTTTGCCAAACCTGCTGCGTTAATTGCTGCTGCTAGAGATTCTGCATCTCCAACTGTGCCGGCTGCTGTCCATGTTACAGTTGCACTTGTTAAAGTTGTGCTGTTTTTGCGTGTTTCACTAATTGTAAAACTATAGGTAGAAACTCCCCAAGAGCCTGATATAACTTTTGCACTTGTAATAGTTGTAACACCTGCATTTGCTCTTCTAAAGATTTTGTAATCTGCTTTTGGATCACTACTTTCTGCTTGATTAGTTTGCACATACACACTGCCTACAGCAAGATTAATACCGCCGCCTGTGCTGTCTAAATCTTTCAGTGCGTCTTGGTTTGTTGCATATAGTGGTGCTGCAACACTTGTCCAATTATCTGCACTTGCATTGTAGTTTTTAACATTCCAATTTGAACCGCTATTAGGTGTAGTTGTTTTAATCCAAACACTACCAGTTGGACGACTTGCTGTGTCAGGAGTTTTCCATTCTGGAACACTTGTATGTTTTGCAATTGCTAGTTTTGGTACATAGGCTGATGCACCGTCTGCTGGCAATCCTAATGCATCTAGTGTTGCATCGTCGCCATAGATAGCAATTTCTTCTGCAACTGAACCTGTATAGAACAAGTGCAAATAGCCGCCAACTGCTGTAGCTGAAAGTCCACTAATACCTGCGCCGTTTATGTCGCTTACAACATCAGATAAAGCAGTACCACTCATTGTAACATCAACTTGTGTATCTGTTGAATCGCCACCTAAGTCGATAGTGATAACTTTACCAGCTGTTACTGTTGGGTTACTTGCTGTGCCTTTTAGGAAAGGATGCGAACCTACCCACTCAGCTGAGCCTACTTCTACCCATGTACCAGTGCTGTTTTTGTACCAAAGTTTAATTGCAGTTGTTACAGCAACTAATGCATAGCCGCCATTTATACCAACTGATCCTTTTGGTGTATAATCTTGTCCAGCATAATCAACAACTTTTGTTGAATCTGTAATAACAGTTGGGACTTTGTTTGTAAATGCTTGTCCGCCTGTTGTTGTAGCGCCTTCGCCGTTCCATTCAAAGATACCATACTTTGAATCATTGGTGTCAAACCAATATGCGCCGTTAGATGGCTTACCTGCTGTTGCAGTTGAACTTGCTGTAACTGCGTCTAAGTCTAAATCTGCACGAACAACATAAGCTCTGTTTGCTACACCCAAATATGAGTATGCTGCTTGTAGTCCGTATTCGTTTTGTTCACTACCATGAATTGGTGTGTTATTTGTATCCGTGTAAAATAGTGGATCACCAAAAGTTTCTGCAAGTTCTCTTTGTGAACTCATTACATAAATTTTACCTGCATTGGCTTTTGTTGTGCCAGGCGCAACACCTGTCCCACCCGGATTAGTTTTATTTGTCTTTGTGGCTACAAAGATAAGAGGTGTTGTTCCAGGTTCTGCCGGAGTATAAAAACTCTCGTCAATTACGCTAACCTGAACACCTGGTGATGTCAATCCTGCCATGTTTATCTCCTTCAGAAGTACTAACATTATTATTTATATGGTTATGCCGAAAAACCATGGTTTTTTCCGGTTAAAACACGCACTTTATGATTGACTTTTTTATTTTTTAATGTTATTATAGATAAAAGGCATTAATAGGAGCATAGCATGTCAATTGATTACAAGTTTAATGAAAAGGCACTCATTGAAGAATTTCAAGCATATATTGATAGTACATATCAAGGACATTATGCTACTAATAAATTTCAGTCAACTGAAGTAATTATTGAAAGAGGTCACGGTACTGGATTTTGTATGGGCAACGTTGACAAGTACTCTAATCGATATGGCAAAAAAGGTTCTAAGGATGATGCAAGAAAAGACCTAATGAAAGTCTTGCACTATGCACTTATTCAGTTGCACATACACGACAACGATCTTTAGCCAATTGTAAATGCATAGCCAGTACCGCCTGGCATTGCTAAACTTACTTCTGCTTCTAGCTTTTCCATTTCACTTTGGGCTTCTGCCTTAAGACTTGATCCATTAAGGCTAGTACCGCCTTGAGGACCTGCAATAGTAGCGAATTTTTCACGTGCTTCTCCTAGCATGTATTTACAACTTGCAAGTGTATAATCTTTGATCCATTGCTTGGCAAGATAATCTTTTAATATTTCACTATCTGGACGATAATTATAACATTCTAGTAGTACTTCTTCGCCTGCTCTTGGACGCTGTAAAATAGTAAGTTTTTTATTTGTACTATTCCAAGTAAATTCAATAAAACTACCAAACATTCTACCTACAAGTTCTTGCTGTTGACTAAACAATTCATATGTAGCTAATCCGCCTATACCCGAACCTGCCAACAAGTATGTATTTGTATATGCAAGATTAAACGGATCAAACATCGTTCCGCCGTCACCACCGCCGCTGCGTGAGCCAACACTTCTACGATAAATTTTGTTGACTTCCATTATTTCGTGTGGTAGTATATAGTTGTTTTCATCTTCTTGTAATCTTAATGATATATAGCTTTCTTCAACACTATGATCACTACGCATTCTGTATCTAGTCAATGCTTTTGTTAAACCTGTTTCATAATGAATAGGATCTAATTCTACATCAACCATACCGCCTCCTAGGAAAGCGTTTACATAGTCAAATACTTCTTGTTTTTGTGTTACTAGATTGTTGTCAGCCATTTGTGTCTCCAATAGTATTTATGCTAAATATGTGTATGCCACGCTTATCATTATATAGACCGAACAAAACAGCCGATTATGAATTCCTAGATAAAGTTATCTATGAACAATTTAGTATCGGAGGCACCGACTTGTATGTTCACAAGTACTTAGGACCTGTAAATCCATCAGAGGATGATGCAACAGCCGATGCACCACAATACGAAACTCGAACTGAAACAAATATACAAGATATGCTGTTTCTTGAAAATAGAGATAGGAAGTATGACAGTGATGTGTATACAATGCGTGGAATTTACAATGTTAGTGATACAGACTTCAACCTGAGTCAATTTGGTTTATTTTTAAGCAACGATACATTGTTTATTACAATACACCAGAACAGCAGTGTAAAAACTTTAGGCAGAAAAATAATGAGCGGCGATGTTATCGAATTGCCGCATCTTGTAGATGAATATGCACTCAATGATTACAGTGTTGCACTTAAAAGATTTTATGTTGTAGAAGATGTAAACAGAGCAGCAGAAGGATTTAGCCAAACTTGGTTTCCACATTTGTACAGAGTAAAATGTAAACAAATGGTAGACAGTCAAGAATTTGCTGATATTCTCGATAGAGACGCTGGGGATGAAGATGGCAATACATTGAGAGATGTATTAAGTACATTTGAAACCGAAATGCAAATCAACAATGCTGTGGTAGCACAAGCAGAAGCAGATGCTGCAAAAAGCGGAGCAGACACCACACATTTATATACATTACAAGTTGACGACAAGGGTCGTTCTGCATTACAAACAGTTGATGCAACAGACTTAGATGCATCAACTTCTATGGAAGCAGACAGAATCAACAAAGCACCAGAAAGAACTGGATACACAGGTTACCTAATAGGTGATGGTATTCCTCCAAATGGAGAGGCGTTTGGTAGTGGAATAACTTTTCCATCGCCAAGTCATTCAGGAGATTACTTTCTACGAACAGATTTCATGCCAAATAGGTTGTTTAGATATGACGGTACAAGATGGGTAAAAATGGAAGATAACATAAGACATACACTTACAAACACAGATACTAGAGATACTAAGAAAACTGCATTTGTAAATAATACAAACGAAAGTACTATCTCAGGCGAAACTGTAAAAGAAAGACAAAGTTTAAGTAAAGCACTAAAACCAAAGGCAGATAATTAATGCAACATTTTTATGACGGACAGATAAGACGGTATATAACACAGATTATCCGGTTAATGAGTAGTTTTTCTTACAAAACAAATGACGGTACAGTCAAAAGTATTCCGGTAACCTATGGTGATTTGACAAGACAAGTTTCAAATATTATAAGAGACAACAGTGAAAACAAATTGCCCACTGTGCCTAGAATATCAGTGTATGTTACAAATCTAGAAATGGACAGAAGCAGAACAAGCGATGCTACCTTTGTAAGTAAAATGAATATTCGTGAGAGAGCCTATGATGATAACAACAACGAATATTTAAATACGCAAGGCAAAAACTACACAGTTGAAAGACCTATGCCTAGTCCATATACTTTGAGTGTGGCTTGTGATATCTGGAGCAGTAACACTGATCAAAAATTACAAATACTAGAACAGTTATTAATGTTATTCAATCCAAGTTTAGAAATACAAACTACAGACAACTATATTGACTGGACTAGTATAAGCGTTGTAAATTTAGAAAGAGTTAGTTTTAGTAGTAGAAATATTCCAGTAGGAATTGACAGCGAAATAGATGTTGCTACACTTGACTTTAGCACTCCTATCTATATAAGTTTGCCAGTAAAAGTAAAAAAATTAGGTGTTATAACAAATATTATTACAAATATTTTCAACGAATCAAATGGCACTATTGATTTAGGCCAAAGCATGCCTGAACTAAGTGCTTATAGCGAAACACCTCATCCTGTTGAAAAAGTCACAGATGAAAATATAGATACAAAAACAATAGTAGACGATGTGGTTGATAATAGAGTAACTACAAGCACAACCTTTAGAGATTACGGTGTGTATGTATTAGGTAACACTGCTAAATTAATTTACAACAACGAAGTTGGTGTTGTAAACTGGAGAGAAATTATAGAAAGTTATCCAGGAACATATAAAGCAGATGTAAGTCGACTTACATTGCGCAAAGACAATACAGATAGCATGATTGTTGGTACATTTACACTTAACGAACTCAACGAAAATGTAATTAATATAAACTGGGATAGTGATACATTGCCTTCGGGAGATGTTGTTGAAGGACCAGCACGAAGCAGCAACAGTTACACCAGCATTGATAAGATTGTAGATCCTGAAAATTATAATCCATCAAATGATAAAACTGAAGGATTCAGGGTATTAATATTAAGTGATATTAATCCAAGTGAAAATGTTGGACAGACAATAGGTGACACACCATACAATTTTGCTTATGACGGACCTGATGCATGGAAAAACGATGACGGTAATGATTTTCAAGCAAGTGAAAATGACATTGTTGAATGGGACGGTACTAAGTGGGTAATTGTAATGGATGCAAGCGAAACAACAACTGTTGTGCATCAACAAAATTTAACAAGTAATATTATCTACAAGTGGACCGGAAGCGAATGGATACAAGCATATGAAGGCGAATATTCAAACGGTAACTGGAATGTGTTTTTAGATGGCTAACTACTTATATGAAGAAAATTATTTGTAGTGGTGCACTTTTTTATACATTAGATACTAATCGTTTTTTATTTTTACATAGAACTTCTAGTCGTCACAATAATGTATGGGGATTAGTAGGTGGTACAAACGAAGATAAAGAAACACCTTGGGAAGGTCTCCAGAGAGAAATCCAAGAAGAAATTGGCAAAATTCCAAATATTAAAAAGACTATTCCACTAGAAACATTTGTTAGTAACGACGAGCATTTTAACTTTCACACATACCTGTGTGTAATAGATAGCGAATTTATTCCTGTGTTAAATGATGAACATGATGGGTTTGCATGGTGTAGTTTTGGCAAATGGCCAAAACCACTTCATCAAGGATTGAATAATACTCTAAGAAACAAAGCCAATCAAAGCAAATTAGAAACTGTTTTTCAAGTTGTTGAATTGATTGCTTAACCAATCAAAGTTGTTAATTTTGCGCAATGCTGCTAAATTACTTCTATTGGCTTCTCCGTAGGCTTTACCAGCGTTTGCACCAGCAATACAGAATTCTCCAAACTGCTTGTCTTTGCCTCTTGTACACCATGCATTCAATCTAAACTCAGTTTCTTCGTCTAACTGTCCGTCAATAGCTCTAGCACTCAACTTAACACATTCACGGAACGCACTGCGCCAAGTGCTAAATTCATCCGTGTTAAATTTTGTTATGTTAGATACTCTATTTACTGTCTTAAACAATGGACTAATGCTTGTAGTCATATCAGGTTTATTTGTATCCATATTCAGTGTTAGATTTCTTGGCAATAGTTTGACAGCACCATATCCATATATTAATCCGTTGATTGGGTTTTGTGATTTCCATACATGAACAGTTTTTCTGCCATCTGGATCATATGCTGGTACATAATAGTCAAAGTTAAAGTTTTCTACTATTTCAGCATCTGCATCGACAATCCATATCATATCAGTTGTGCATAATTTGGCTGCTTCAATATGTGCAGCATGAATACCTTCAACGCCGTGCACTCTTTTGGTATTAGGAAATCTTTGCAGTAAATCAGTATAGTTACTATCTGCATGTTCTTCGTCTTTGCTTATAAACACAATATCATAAGGTTTAGGATTACTTGCAACGATATCATGTTGTTTCTTGTTAGCCAAGAAACGCATTACAATTTCTCTTTCAGTAATCATTGACTGTTTGCTTGCAAGACTAATACCATCCCATGCGTTGCCATTTTTGAACACATGATTTGTACTTCTTTCAAACCATTGATTGTGTGTGAAGTACATGTCAAAAATAAAGTCTTCAGCAACTTCGACTTCTGGTGGTATAATCCAGAACATTTCTGTTTTTGATTTGTTTCTTGCATACTCATAATCAGCATATGAATTTACAACAAACTTTTCATATTGCACAGGACCACTAGCAACTATATTCCATTCTTTGCGTTTTACAATCAAACGATGTTCAATTTCTTTTTGTGTTAAAGGTGCTTGCTTGCTCAATAAAAATACACCGTTGTGATGATCTTCATCATTTGCTCTGTGGACAAATGTATGATTCATACCTCTGTCATATGTATTGTGATGGCTAAAGTACATATTGAAATCAAAAGATTTTTCAATCTTGATATTATTATTCAATGCCCAGAACATTTCGCTTTTGCTTGTATCTAATGCTTTAATGTAATCATCATATGTTTCAATTACAAATCTGTCGTATGGTTTAGGCTGACTTATCACCACTTCGTGTTTTTTGCTTTTTGTATAGAATCTATGTTCTAATTCTTTTTGTGTTATTAAACTATGTTTGCTGAACAACACAACACCGTCGTAGTGTTCGCCGTTTAGGAACATATGGTTTGTACCTCTATCGTATTTGCTATCATGTGTGAAATACATATCGAATTCAAAACCAATATCAACTTCAACATCACTAGGTACTGCCCAGAATAGTTCTGTTTTGCTGTTGTCAACTGCGGCAAGATAATCAATATAATTATCAACAACAAAAATATCATATTTTACAGGTGTACTTGCAACCATATCCCATTCTTTGCCTGCAAGAAGATGTCTGTATTCTATTTCTCTTTGAGTTACAGGACGATGTTTGCTGTACAAAAATACACCATTGCGTAGTTTTTGATTACCTACTTTATGAATAAAACTGTGATTTTGTTTCCTATCGTATTCGTTGTCATGTGAGAAATAAATATCAAAATCAAAATGTCTTACATCCATGTTGTTAGTGTATCCCCAGAACATTTCAGTTTCACATGTTTCCATTGCTTCTAGATAATCACTATATGTTTCAATTTCATACTTGTTATATTCAACTGGACCAGTGGCAACAACATCCCATTGTTTTGCATTTATAATATGTCTATGTTCGATTTCTTTTTCAGTAACTGGAGCGTTTATACTCATTAAGTATAATCCATTGTACATTTGCATACCATCGACTTCATGTATAAATGCATGATTGATTTTTCTATCATATTCATTAGCCCAAGCAAACTTTATATCAAATCTAAAATCACTTGTATCAATATTGTGGCTGTTCATCCAGAATAATTCAGTTTTGCTGTTCTCTAGTGCATACAAATAATCGTTGTATGTTTCAACATAAAACTTATCATATTGACCTTGCTTGCTAACTATAATATCCCATTCTTTTCGTTTTGCAACATGTTTATGCTCTACTTCTTTTTCAGTTGCAGGCGAATGTTTACTGTATAGTATTACACCGTTGTAGTCTAATCCTTCTGGTCCTTTGTTTAAGAAATGATGATTAGATGTTCTATCAAATTCGTTGTCGTGTGTAAAATAAATGTCTAAAGGATGAAGCAACACAGTCTGTTTACTCACTCCCCAAAACATTTCTGTCTTAGTATTACTAAATGCCTCTACATAATCGTCATATGTGTCTATTGTAAATACTTCGTAATTTTTAGCACTGGTACTAGGAACAGTCCATTCTTTTGCATCTATAATATGTCTATATTCAATTTCTTTGCTGGTTAATGGTTTGTTTTTACTCAACAAGAATACACCATTGTACTTGTTTCCACAATGTAAAAATGCATGATTTATATTTCTGTCATAAGTGTTATCATGTGTAAAGTAAATTGAATAATCAAAATCTGAATCGTTTACATTATTAGATGTTACCCAGAACATTTCAGTTTGGCTGTTTTCTAATGCTTCAAGATAATCGTCGTAGGACTCTACAACAAACTTGTCATATTGCTTTGGCCTACTACCTACAATATCCCAATATTTACATTCGGCAAGATGTTTGAACTCTATCTCTTTAGGTGTAACTGCCTTATTGGCACTCATTAGAAACAAACCGTTGTATGTATCTTTGTCTTTGGTTCGATGTACAAACGCATGATTGGTGCTTCTGTCGTATTCGTTATCATGAACAAAATAAACATCAAAATCAAAATCACTTGTGTCGATATTAGCACTAGTCATCCAAAACATTTCTGTTTCACAGTTGTTCATTGCAAATTCATAATCTTGCCATTTATCAACTGTAAACAATTCATACTTTTTAGGACCACTTGCTACAATATCCCATTCTTTCCTGTCGGCAATAAATCTATGTTCAACTTCTTTTCTGCTAATCGGTGAATGTCTACTGATCAAAAACAATCCATTATAGTATTCTTTTCCATCAACAACATGTTTAAATGCATGATTAATTGTTCTGTCATACTCGTTACTATGGTCAAAATAGACACTACTAAAGTCAAATTCACTAGTATCAATGTTAGCACTGCTCATCCAAAACATTTCTGGACCACTATTATAAAATGCAATTTCAAAATCTTCAAAACTGTCTACTACATGAATAGGATATGTAATTGGTTTACTTGCAATTGTTAACCATTCTTTTACATTAACAATGTGTCTGTATTCAAGTTCTTTTGCGGTAATAGGAGCATGTTTGCTTAATAAAAATAAACCGTTGTATAAAATATTTCCTGACACCCCATGAGCAAATGCATGATTGTTTTCTCTGTCATATTCATTATCGTGAGTAAAATAGATACTTGAGAAATCAAAATTTGATGTGTCTATATTATGTGTATCTGCCCAAAATAATTCTGTTTTAGATTTCTCTAGTGCTTCTCTATAATCCTCATAAGTTTCAATAATAAACTTGTCATAAGTTAATGGTCCACTAGCAACAGTATCCCATTGTTTAACATTTACAATGTGTCTATGTTCAATTTCTTTTTGTGTAACTGGTGCATGTTTACTAAACAAGAATACACCATTGTAAAATTCTTCGCTATTTACTTTGTGAATAAACGAATGATTGATTTGTCTATCGTATGTGTTGTCGTGACTAAAGTATGTATCCTTAACCATTCCGCTGTAAAAGTCAACATTATTTGTTGTGCCCCAAAACATTTCTGTGTTTGTATTTTCAAGAGCATATAGATAATCGTCATATGTTTCAACTATAAATTCATCGTATACTACAGCAGTACTTGCAACTATGTCCCATTCTTTTCGGTTTGCCAGGTGTTTGTGGTTGATTTCTTTTTCTGTAACAGGAGAGTGTACACTCATAAGCCACAAACCATTGAATAAAATATTATTGTTTGCCTTATGTCCAAACACATGATTTATTGTTCTATCATATGTGTTGCTGTATTCAAAATAATGATTGAATGCAAAGTCTACACTAATATTAGGAGAAGTTACATAAAACATTTCAGTTTTTGTATTTTCTAAAGCAAACAAGTAATCATTGTATGTTTCAACACTAAAAATATCATATTGTATAGGACCAGATAAAACAATATCCCATTCTTTTCTTTGTGCAATAAATCTGTGTTCAATTTCTTTTCTTGTTAATTTTTTATTTTTATTCAGTAGATATAGTCCAGTGCGATATGTTTCTCCATCTACTGCATGTAAAAAACTATGATGTTGATTTCTATCTACAACACTATGGTAACTAATGTAAAAGTTTTCTAAAATATCATAATCTAAAATTTTAATATTTTTACTGCTCATCCAAAATAAATCTTGAGTGGTGTTTTCTAATGCATACACATAATCTTCATAGGAATCTATTTCAAATACTTGATAAGGCATAGGAACACTTGCTAAGATATTCCATTCTTTTTTCTTGGCAAAAAATCTATTTTCTATTTCTTTTTTTGTAAGATTACTGTTTACACTTAACAAACTGATACCATCATATGTATCACCGTTTAGGAAAACATGTGAAATGTTTCTGTCGTATTGATTATGATGACTAAAATATGTGTCAAATTGGAAGTGCGATTTTGCTTCGACATCACTAGGAATCATCCAAAACATTTCTGTATTGCTGCGCTTACACGCATCTACATAATCTTCGTAAGTGTCTACAACAAAGTCATCAAACTTTTTTGGACGGCTTGCTACCACCTCGTGTTCTTTTTTCTTTGAGTAGAATCTGTGTGAAAATTCTTTTTCTGTTACAGGTGAGTTTTTACTAAACAGTACAACACCATCATAATTTTCTCCATTTAAGAAAACATGATTAAGTTGTCTATCATATTGATTGTGATGATCAAAATACAATTTAAAATCAAAATCATCATCTGCTTCTACATCGTTTGGCAACCACCAAAACATTTCACTTTTACAGTTATCAAGTGCGTCTTTGTATTCGTTGTAATCTTTAAAATTGTAAATAGGATATGGAAGAGGATTACTTGCAAGAATGCCTACTTCTTTTTTGCCAACAAAAAATCTATGCTTTAATTCTTTTTCAGTTAGTTCATATGTTTTTGGTATAAGGATTATACCATCTTTACTAGAACCGTTTCTAAACATATGAACATAATCATGGCTCCAGTCGTCTGGACGATAACTGAATTTAAAAATATCTGTTACTTCTATATCCTCTGGTACAATCCATAACATATCTGTTTCGCTTAATGCTTGTGCAGTATCAATACTGTCTACACACTGAGCGTGAGGAAATCTTGTTTTCAAGTTTGCATATAAAATATTGGTTTCATCGCCAATATAAAACAAATCAAATTTGCCATGACCTTGATAAAAATCATACACTGCACAGATATGATCCTGTTTAATTTGTTCACCATTAGAATTTTGTGTAGGAACTAGTTTGCACATGTCCCAACTTTTTATTCTTAAACTATGCTTGTAAACGTAAGGAAAAACATGAACAAAATCTTTTTTAGAATCGGCAGGTTTAAAGTGTATAGGAAAAGTTCTTAAAATATCTAAATCTTCTTGAATCAACCAAATGTGTGTAGACTTATCTGCATATTGAGTAGCTATAGATTCGTCTGTAGGATCTTGTACTTTTACAACTGGAAAAGTTTTTAAGATGTGATTCTTTAATACATCTTGGCTGTTGTAATGTTTTTTTCCATATCTTTCAAATTTATCAATTGCTCTCATTTATTATCACCTAGTGTAAAAGACTTTGTTCCGTAGTGTGCTATATTATAACTTAAATCTGCATCAATGTTAATCTCAAATCCTGCATCATTTGCACATTTACAAAAATAAATGTCTTCTCCGGACAGATCTTTTGTGTCTTTATTATACAAATATTGATAGTAAGGCAGTTCTAAATATTCATAAACTTTTGTGTTTACTAACATACAACCCATACCAACAGCAAAAACTTTGTGTATTCCATGTCGTGCATCTAATCTTGCATCTAAATCATTAACATCAATAAATGCAGTGCTTTTGTATGGAGGTACTCTTGTGCTGTATGCTGCTGCAACTATATCTTTATTATGTTCTAAAAGAATGTTTGCAGTATCAGCAGGCAAGTGCATATCGCTATCTAACCAAAGTATATGTGTAGCTTTCCACTCTAATGCTTCTTGTGTTAAAATATTTCTTTGTTGCGGAATTACAGTTCCAAGATTTATAAAAACCTTATGTTCAATATTTTTTTTGGTGAGTCTAGAGACAATCTTTGTCAAACTCAATGCAAAGCCCGCAAGGACTGTGTCTCTAGACGGCACACAAATTGCCAGTTTCATTAGACTATTTCTTCAGAAATTGTATCCAAATCGATTTGTTTTTCAGTAGCAATAGTAACTTCGTTTAGCTTTCTTGCTTTTTTTACTGCATATGATACAGCTTCGCCAAAATCAGTTGAGGGCAAAGAACTCATTACAACCATTGTTTCTGGTTGTACTTTTCCTAGTGTCAACAAATCAGCCGCTGCTGCATGTGCAATTTGTAAAATCCAGTGATCTCTATCATCACGTTCAAGTCTATCTGGATGCATTACTTCTGCTTCAGATTCACCTTCTAATAATGTTTCTAAAACATCATTGTATAAATCTTGATCTTCTAATTTTAAAGTATCTAGCTTCATAATCTTTCTTGATTTAGACCATTCAGTAGCTAATTCTACATTTAAAATTTGGTATTTCGTATACATATTTTCTCCTTATGTTCCTAAGCCACCAAAAGTTACACTCATATTAATTGTAGTACCAACACTGATACCTACATAAGTGCCTAATGTGCTCATAATAATTGGAGTTCCGCTGACACCGAAGTAGTTTCGAATCTCTGTCATTGTAATTTGAGAACCTGTGGGTGCTAGTGCCATTTAAACTCCATCTTATTATTAGACTAACATATTATTTACATCTTGTCAAGAAAGTTTACCGCCGAAGCGGTAAACTTATTTATCAGTCAATTTGCGAACCATTTCTTTCAATTCGTCAATTTGATCTTGCTGTTCTTTGATAGCTTCAATCAATAGTGGTACCATCTTTTCATATTTCACTGTAAGATAATCTTCGCCTGATTTACTACCAATATCGGCACCTGTTTCTTCATCATAAAGTCTATCAAACGGAGCATAATCTACTGCTTGAGGTAATACTTTTTGTACATCTTGAGCAATAACACCGGCATCATTATGCTTGAGTCTTGGATTGAATCCCATTTCTTCAACTTCGTCAATCCAGTCATAATGTACACCATTCAAGCGTTTTACTTTGTCGATAGCATTTTCGATAGGACTGATATTTGTTTTCAATCTTTCATCTGACGAATATGCTGTTACCTCGCCTGTGGCAAGCATTGCACCAGTTATGTCAACACTTGTGTTGTTTGCTCTAATTCTAGTAGAACCGTTGTAACGCAGTTCGGTATAACTGTTTCTAATACCATACATTGCCCACTCATTGTCAACATCGTTATAGATACCAAAAGCAGTGTTTCCGTCATGCATGAACACAATGCGACCGTCAATGCTGTAACCTTCCCAGTTGCCTGTACCTTCACCGCTTGTTTGAACTGTACCATACGTACCGGTTACATTGGTAATACCTCTAGTACTGTCAATTCTAATTACACCGTCTGCACGAAGGTTACCCGGTGTGTAAATACCGTTTGAGAACTCACTGGCATTGTTAAGGCGCAGCCAACCGTCATTTTGGTCTGCACTCAATGCTGTTCTATTATTAAACGAAATACCTCTGTTGTCACTGGTTGCTGCACCTGTAAAATCAATAACATCGTTGCTTGTGCTAGTATAATCATATGTGGCATTGGTGATGTCATCTGCATCACTGCGCAACAGGCTTGAACCTGCTATACCATCAACTGAGTCGGCATCAAGACCAGATCCTGGGCCGTCGTTACCAGCATGCCAAATTTTATTGCCTTGCCATGTAAAGGTTGTGCGATTCATGTTAAGCCATTGTGTGAATGTGCCGCCTCTTTCTACGGTATCATAATCACCAAATTCGATAGCTTCAGTACCGTTGTCGTCTGAAGTACTAATTCTCAAGCTACCAGCGTTACTTGCGCCGCGCCATTCAATGTGTGCATCGTCATTGGCAGCTGGTCCGGGACCAAACCTAATAGCATTGTTGCTTGCTGTACCAGTATTATTAAATTGAAGCACACCTGTCATGGTATCGCCGCCTACTGCAACAAACCCTGTACTATCAATACCGTCTAGTGTTGTAGCATCAACATTTGTTAACCCACTACCGTTACCAGTAAATGTGTTTGTACCAATATCAACATTACCAAATCCGCTTGTGATACTACCTGCATTTAGTGCACCTGTGCCTGTGATACTTGTGTAACTACCGCTGAGTCTAGCATTAGCAACAGTGCCGCTTCCTAAGTTGCTTGCATTAAGACTTGTAAGTCCACTACCGTTACCAGAAGCAGTGCCACCTACGCTGAGGTTTCCTGCAACAGTTGTAGTTGTATTATTTACAGTCAATCTTGCTGTTGCACCAGTTACAACACGCCATGTATCTGCTGCACTAAATTGTATGTAGGTATTAGTATCGCCTGTGTGATAGATTCGATCAGCTAGTGCAATGTCTTCTACACCAGTAATAGCATTTCCATTCAAAGCAGTAGCACCTAGGCTTACACTACCAGTTGCAGTTAGATTACTACTACCAATATCAATATTGCCAAATCCACTACTAATAGCACCTGCTGCAAGTGTACCAACTGCATCAATATCAGTCTCGTGCTGTGTTACACTTGAACTTGAGATTCTGCCATCTGGTACAGTTCCGCTTGACAACTGACTTGCATTTAATGCAGTTAACGAAGTACCAACACCCGAATAGCCATTAGTACCGCTAAAGTTAAATGTTGTTGTGCTTACTGTTAAGTTTACACCAGGTATCTTCAAACTGTTGTTGCTGCTGTTACCAATAACCATTTGGTTACTTGTTGTGTTTGCATCAGTTTCAACATTATAACCAAGTAAAATGTTGTTTGATCCGCCTGTTAATGTATCTCCTGAAAATGCACCAACAACTGTGTTGTTGTCGCCTGTAACAAGTTCTAATGATTCAATACCAAGGCTGGTATTGTAATTACCAGCAGTACTGTTTGATTGCGAGCTCTTACCAACTGCTGTGTTGCCTGCGCCTGCACTTGATCTTTGTTCCATTGCATTGGCACCAACTGCTGTGTTGTTGCTTTGCGTTGTAATAGCATTCATTGCTCTATAACCGAGTGCAGTGTTTCTATCACCGGTCAATCCGCCTGCAAACGAACTATCACCTATACCTGTATTAAACTGTGCGCCCGAGCCAATGCTGCCGCCTTCGCCAAATACCAAGTTAGTTGCTTCGCCTTGATTACCTCTACCAACTCTGTGACCGTTGACAGTAATATCACTAGTAAATGATTTACCTGCTTGACTAGTTGGCAATCTACCGTCTGAAATTGTTCCAGAGCCAATGTTTGTGGCGTTGAGTGCTGTAATGTTTGCACCATTACCGTGGAAACCTGTTCCTGTGTAAATCTTTTTAGCAACACCTAAGCCGCCACCAATTCTAAGTGCACCACTAGTACTGTTACTTGCATCACTAGTATCACTAAATGTTTTCACACCGGCCATTGTTTGGTTGCCACCTAAGCGCACACCTTGTACAGTACCAGTTGTAAGCTGACTTGCATTTAAGTCTGTAAGTCCGCTGCCATTACCACTAAATGTACTTGTGCCAATATCAATGTTGCCAAATCCAGTTGTAATGTTACCACTGTTTAAGGAACCAGTACCTGTAATACTTGCTTGGTGCTGTGTAACATTACTAACAGCAATTCTTGCATCATCAAGTGTACCACTATCGATGTTACTTGCTGCAATACTACCTGTGTAACTACTTGCGTGTACAGCGCCGCCAACACCTAAGCCTCCTGTAATAACAACAGCACCTGTACTTGTGCTTGTTGCACTGGTTGTGTTGGTTACAGTTGTTAGACCGCTTGCTGAAAGTGTAGTGAATGCACCACTAGATGGAGTAATGCTACCAATCGGAACATCGTCAATAGCAGGAATATCTAATGTTCCGTCTATTGTTAAATTACCGGTAATATCTACATCATCTGCAAAGTTTACACTGCTTGTTGAAGCACCAATGTTAACTGTGCTTGCACCGCCGCCTATATTGATTGTAGTTGCGTTTGCATTCATAATATTACTGATAGCAGTGTTAGTTGTAATATCACCACCATCTACATTTAAATCACCATCAATATCTAAATCGTTATTGATACTTGTTGTACCTGATGATGCACCTAAATCAAGTGCAGTTGCAGATCCAAATGCATTCACTGTTGTTGCATTTGTGTTTAGTAAATTAAATGTACCTTGGTTGGTTGTAATATCACCACCATCAACATTTAAATCTAGATCAACATCTAAGTTATTATTAACACTTGTTGTACCTGTAGTTGCACCAATATCAATAGATGTTGCTACACCACCAAAGTTGATTGTTGTTGCAGTATCATCAAACAGTGCCATAGTTACACTTGCTGCTTCAATGCCATTTGTAAATTCTGGTGATGTAGCAAATACCAATGAACCTGAGCCAGTTTCATTACTAATGACACCTGCAAGTTGAGCACTTGTTGTGCTTGCAAACTGATTTAATCCAGTCTCAGTTCTTGCTAGTGTACCACTTGTTGGCATTGTTACACTTGTATTACCAGTTGTGGTAATTCCTAATGAGTGAGCACCAGTATGTGTAAAGTTGCCACCTAACGTGATAGTTTTGCTACCATTGTTTACACCTGTGCCGCCATATGTTGGATCAATAATAGTTGCTTGCCAAATACCTGTGTTTAACGTACCTAATTGTTGCAAACTACTGTTGACAACAGTTGCACCGATGGTTGTTGAACTTAATATATTATTTCCATCAATGCGGAATTGTTTACCACTTGCAAGTTCAAAGTTTTCGCTGCTGGTCCAACTATCTGTTGAGTTTATCCAATTAATAGTTTTATCAGTAGCACCTTTAAGTGTAATACCGCCGCCATCTGCTGTTACATCTGTTGGAGAATCAAGTGCACCTAGTTCAATGTTTTTATCGTCAACACTCAATTCAGTTGTGTTGATTGTTGTTGTAGTACCATTTACAGTTAAATCACCTGTTACTGTAAGATCATTGTTGACTGTTGTTGTGCCTGTGCTTGCGCCTACACTAACATTTGTTGCATCGCCGCCAATGTTTACTGTTGTAGCATTTGCATTTACAATGTTGAATGTAGTTGCATTGGTTGTAATATCACCGCCGTCTACATTTAAATCAAGATCAATGTCAACATTGTTGTGAACAGTTGTTGTACCTGTAGCTGCACCAATTTCAACAGTTGTAGCTTCTCCGCCCATGTTGATTGTTGTTGCAGTATCATCTAGCAATGCTACTGTTGTTTCACTTGTACTTACTGTTGCATCTACTTCAACTTCACCAGTAAATGTTGCTTTACCTGCTGTGTCAATTGTTAAACGAGTAGTTGCAGTCTGTGCTAGATCTCCGCTTGTTCCAGATTCACCTGTTTTGATAATAATACTACCGCTGGTTGCATTACCTGTGCTTAGTCCACCTTGTATTGTGATATCACCGCCGCCGATGTTTGTACCAAGTCCGCTTTCACCTTTGAGTACAGCACTTGCAGGTGTTGCACCTGTTACTGCACTACCAAAGACAACATCTCTATTTCTAATTACCATTGTGTTGTCTTTAGATATAGTACCTTGTACTACAACATTAGCTGCTGTTACCAGATCGTCTGTTCTGATAGTAAACGATGTAGCATCAACAGTTGCGCCGCTTACAGGCCAAGTACCGTCAAGATTAGTTACATTACTACCGCTTATTATAATAGTATCACCGTTTCTGATACCTAATGTTTCAGGAGTATAGTTAAATGTTAGTGTAGTACCAGTTAAAACTGTACCAGTAGTATCTTCACTGATAAACACTTCTGTCTCAGTAACACCAGTAACAGTTGTGTTAGCAGGAATACTGCCGCTTCCGGTAACTGTCATACCGTATTTGATACCAGTTGTATCTTCAAAAATAAGTGTATTTTCACCGTTTGCAGTTGGATCAAATGTGTCAACATCAAGGCTTGCCAAGTTTACAACTACATCTCTACTTGCTGTCGCTTCGTAATCTAATGCAAAACTAGTAATATTTCTAGTGTCTGTGCTTTTACCAATCTTTACATTTTCAGCATCGCCGCCGATTTCTAGTGTTGTTACATTTTGGTTGTATACTTGTCCTAGTGCATCACTACTTGAACTTAATTTAGCACTACCAACATCAAGTCCTTCTGCAAGATCAAGTGCTGTTCCCCATTCGGGTACTGTTCCATTTGATTTTAAGAATGTATTTGCTCTACCGATGTTTAATGTATTCAAACTACCTGCCGATTGAGCATAAACAATATCACCAATAGCATATGTACTGATGTTTGTACCGCCTCTACTTACAGGTACAAGACTTGTAAGGTTGTTAGGGTTAAGGAAGTATGCACTATCTAAACTGTCAAGTGTACCAGCATCGATAACACCGTCTTTGATAAACACCTCGCCACTAGCATTTGCGTTAACATCAAACTGAGTTTGCAAGAATCTACTTACACCTAATGTAGAAAATGTTCCGCCTGGATCAAGATCAACATTACTAATACCAATGTTTACTGGATCTCCGTAGAACTCGCCGGCTATGTTTAGACCAGTAAGTGTAACCGGATTGTCTGTTGTTGCTGCTTTTTTAAGTGTTTGAACAACAACTTTGTATTCACTACTACCAAATAGTGCAGTTTCAGTATTTGCAACACCTGCTGCGGCAAGTCTACTTGGAGAAATTGTACCTGAAATAATATTTTCAGCATCAATGTTTGTCACAGCAAGTGTGTTCCAGTTTGCAAGCAATCTACTTGAAGTATTTACAATTGCATTTACCTGAACGTTGTTTCTAATAACTCTTGCACTTCCTACACCATTAGCATCAATATTTCTTGAATTAGTTACAAGTCCGTTGATACTGCTCAATGCGTCACTGCGCAATGCGTGTATTGTAAAGCTGTTAGTTGTAACCGATCCAACAAAGAATCTACTACCGCTTGCAATTTCAACACCGTTTACATCGGGTAAGACATTAGTTGAAGAACCGTCATCTAGTGACACCATCCTAATAGCATCACCAGTAGTAAATCCGTGATTTTTAACAATTACACTGTTATCCGTTAAGTTGACAGTAAATCTTGTAATATTGTGATTGTTATTAGCTGGTGTTGTCAAGAATGTAATTTGTGTAATTAAACTAAAATCATCATATAACTCAATAGTATCGTTGTCAACAACTTTGACATAATAAACATTATCATTAAGTAATCCACCAATAGCAACATTTGCTAGTGTATCATAAGTAACAGGATCGCCATCTGACAAACCGTGAGCAGTAATAGTAATTCTACTATCTGTGTAGTTTACAGCGCCGCCGCCTGCTATAGTACCTACAAGGAAGTTGCGACTAATTTGGTCATCAAAATTAATATCATTTGATTGCTGCACAGCACTGTTATCTTCTACAAAGTCAATACTTGAACTACTTGCAACAAACAGTTCGCCGCCTACGATATTTACATATGCTCTGTCTTCAATAGAACTAATTTCAATTTGGAAGCCAGAACCTGTACCACCAATATCGCTTGCATTTGCACCTAACAAATCACCTGCCTGGTAAGTCAGTCCGCCTCGTGTAAGGTCAACATCTGATACTGCACCTGCTGTGACAGTAATGTTTGCTTTAGCGCCTGTGCCAGACCCTGTTACACTAGTAAGACTTACATTTTCATAAATCAAACTTCCTGTTGTAGGTGTATATAAAGTACCGCCTGTTATATTTGCGTTGTCGACGCCTCCTGCAATGCCTTCTCTTAAATCTGTAACTTCACCTTGAGCATTACCGTCAGCACTTGTTACAATAGTTCTTGCTGTACCTGTAACTGATTTTGAGCTTTCGTTATCGCCTGTATTAGACATAGTAAATGTCGTTGTGCTCGGAACACTTACTACAAGTCCGTTTTGATTGTATGTATCATCACCGTCAACTAATACTCTAACATTGTTATCAATATTTAAGTTGTGTGCGCCACTAGTTGTAATGGTAGAAATGTTACCTGATCTAGCAACGTTGGTTAATGTAGCACTAGTAAATGTATAAGTTTCATCGCTGTCTAATAGCAAATACTGGCTAGAATTTGAACTTCGTAAGAAATAGTTGTCAATAATTTCACTGCTGAGTCCTTTAGATGAAATGTTTTCTCCTGAATCAACTCCTCCGATTAGGATATTACCTGCACTAACTTCCCAAGGATCGCCTACACTATCATCTGTTTTGTCCCATGCTTCACCTACTGTAGCAACCAAGATTGTGTTACTATTTGGGAAATCACCTTTGGCATAACCAATAGCACCAACTACTCCTGCCTGTGTGATAAGATCACCGTCGTTTGCATTGATAGTGCCCGACATTGTAAGTTCTACTTGTTCATATTCTTCAGTACCAATATCACCAGCTTTCAAGTCAACTGCTGGAATATCTTCAACTTGTTGCAGTCTTGATTGATAACCCTTTGTGTTGGTGTTCGTAAACTGTCTAGTAGCAGGAATCAAATCTGCGTTTAACTGACCGTTAACATTGAGCTGCACAATAGCACCCGGAACAGCAGCAGAGCTAACAGTTTTATCAATAAAGCCACCTAGTCTGTTAGACAAGAAGGCCCTTGTTGCAAGCTGAGTACTAATTCTATTATTGCTTGCTCCACCAATTTCGTTGTCACCTAAGTTCACATCTGTTGAAATTTCTTCAATAGCAACATCACTAACACTTAGTTTTAGTGCGTCAAGTTCGTCCACCTGCACTTTGTTTCTAAATGTAATGTTACCTGTTCTGTTGAACGCTGTAATAAAGTCACCAACTTTAAAGTCAC
>ERZ1048068.750-NODE-750-length-27625-cov-23.617991_pt1 | contig 27625 bp, 23 predicted proteins | sample MGYA00383098_ERZ1048068 | MGnify/ENA primary metagenome ERZ1048068 (study PRJEB29581, sample SAMEA5548368) | metagenome | biome: marine; feature: coastal; material: water | depth 1 m | study: Short-term variability in the microbial, nano- and picoplankton... | reverse complement strand
CAGCAGCATGCCAAGTCATTCTAATAAAGAAAGGTCCATAATGACCATAATCTGCGGGCCACCACTCTTGTGAATCTGTCATTAAGTCATTTAAATCTTTTTTTAGTGCATCGTAGTCAATTTTTACAAATTCTTCTTTGTAATCAAAACCATTTTCCATAGGGTTTGATTTTTCATCGTGCTGATGAAGAATATTAAGATTTAAATTATTTGGCCACCAATCACGAACAGATGTGCTGCTCTCACTACTATTAGTAGTTGCAGCTCCATGCATAACTGGACATTTACCTTGATTATCATTACTCATTGTGTGCTTTTCTCCTAAGAATAAATCGATTTCTTCTTTAAAACTAAATTTAGTTGTTAAATATAATATCAAAATTATATTAAATATATATGTTTTTAAAAAAAATGGTGGAGCTACGCGGGATCGAACCGCGGACCCCCTGCTTGCAAAGCAGGTGCTCTCCCAGCTGAGCTATAGCCCCATTTTTTGAATCAGTATTGTACTTTAAAAAAAATATTAATACATCCTTAAAAGAAAAAGGGTAGTTTAAAACTACCCTTTAGTTCTTAGGGGATGCTAACACCCCTCTCCGCATTAAAAGTTGAGTGAAAAACCAACCTTCATTGTTCTTGGTTTTTGCGATCTAATTCCATCTTTTGGAGCTCTTGCAACTACGTCTTCGTTATCTAGCATGTTTTCTATGACAAAATAAACATCCATATCTGCGCTTAAAGATTTCCTCATAGACAAGTCTAGATAGCTGTGTGAATCAATTGTTTGGTATGTTCCACATGCTGCTGTTGAACATGAACTTCCATTGCTTACGTATCTGATATTTCCAGTCAGTCCGTTTGCTCCTGCAAAGCCTGCTACTAATGCTAATGATGAATCTGGAACATATGGAACATCGTCACCTGCTGCGACAACACCCCAATATTCACCATCATCATCAAAGTTATTTCCAAATGTTGCATCTGTAGATGTATAAGTTAATCCAAGAGGATAGCTCACTCCGTTTTGACCAGATAAAATCATGGAAGCAGATAACTCAATTCCAGATACATCAACTGCGCCTCCATCAAAGACATCTCCATCATCACAACTTCCACCTTGTGAGTTTGTACAAGCAGCTTTTAAACTTTGATAATCGCTTTCAAAATAAAATGCTTCAACACCTGTTGTTCCGTCTGTATACCTTAGTCCTAACTCCATATTATCAGCAGTTTCTGGGTCAGTTCCAAACATTGCAGTCATACCTTCATGAAAGCCTGCTACAAGCTGTACTTTGTCATTTAATTCATATGTTGCACCAAAACCTGTAGTACTATGATCGCCATCTTTATATTCAGGGTATCCACTAGCTAACTGAGTTCTAGTTGGAACTCCATCATCCCATCTATTTTCAACTTGATCATAATCTTCTGATCTGTGACCAATTGTTAGTGCTAATTTTCCAAAAGTTATCTTATCTTCTATGTAGTAGGAAGATGCTTCTGAAACTCTTAATCTATTATTACTTCCAATATAATTTGTCCCACATGAGGAAAGAGTTGAATTTGTTCCGGTTGCGCTTTGATCAAAACACTCGTAACTTTGATATCTGCTTTCAGAATCTTCCATATCTCTATAACCAAAAGTAAGAGAATGCATACCTATTTCAGTCATTATTTTAAATTGAATTCCTTCATTGGTGTAATATCTATTGTTATGCTTCAGCTTCACCTCTGTTGCCACAGTCCCATCTAATATGCCTTGAGCAACAGTGCTACCGCCATTTGCAGCAGAAATAACATTATTGATTCCTGTTCCAATGCTAGTACCGTCTGTGTTTGTAACTCCAGAGTTATTTGCTTTATCTACTTTAAACCAGTCTCTGTGATAATCATTACTCCATTTTGATGCAACAACGTCAAAATTTCCTATTGAGCCGGCATATGTTAGTGACATCTGATCTCCATCATTATTCATAACGTCATATTGAGTTAAACCATATCTCATTCTTGGATTTGATTCGAAACTTGCTTGTGATAGACCAACATATGTCTGATCAGATGATTCATCTATCTCAACAAGCTTAAGTGTTAATGAATGATCGCCTGAATCATATCTTGCCTTGAACACAATGTCAGACTTATCAAATCCAGTATCACCACCGACATTTGCAATTGAATCAAATCCATCAGATTGATGTTCATGTATTTCAACTAATGCACCCAGGTTTCCAGAATTCATTCCAGCATATGCATGGGTTCTTGTCATTCCATTTTCTCCGATTTCTTGAACAAATCTTCCGGAATTAACTTCTGGTATTGGTGTGCTAATTAAATTAATTGCCCCACCAATTGTGCTTGGCCCCTCACTTATAGCAGAGGGTCCTTTAAGGACTTCTACAGAATTTATTCTTGCTGTAGTTGGAAAGTAATATGCTGAAGCAGATGTATATGGCGCTGGAGCAACTAGAATTCCATCTTCCATAATTGTGACCTTTGCAGATCTATCAATTGAAGTTCCTCTAATTGAAATATTTGGCCTAAGCCCATAACCATCTTCAGTCCTAAAATATAAACCAGGAACTGCTGATAATATTTTGTGAATGTCAGTGTCCATGACTTTTTGAAGATCTTCATTTGAAATAACTGATGCAGCTCCTGCTACATCTAACTTATTTCCAACTATTGTTACAGTTTCGACATCTTTATCTAATTCTTCTTCTGCTGAAATAGTATATGCAAATGATAAAACCATTAATGCAAGTATCAGTATAAGTGGATTCATGTCTTCTATAATTTTTGAGTACATTTTCATAATTTTTTTCCATTTATTTAATAATTAGTTCTTAAAAGCTGCACACGAATTAATCCGATGTATTACTAATTAAAGTAATAATCTAAATAAGCACACTTCAAGGGGTAAATTTGAGATGCAACTTTTAAGAATGTAAATGATAATGAGAATGATTCTCATTTGCAAGAAGAATTTGTAAAAAAACTTATTTTTTTTGTAAAATTTTTAAATTATTTGGTTTTAAGCTATTTATTTCCGCGTATCATAAAATAAACACTAAGCACAAACAGAAACAATTGCTCACTTGTTAATAATTTTATAGGCGGAAGAACAAACCAATCAGGGTGACCAATATAAAAAACATAAATCATTAAGATAACCAAGGAAAAACCTGATGCTCTTGTCAATAAGTGCCCTGCTTGGGTTGCAAAAAAACCAATAAGACCACCAAGAATAATCCCTATACCCCCAAGAATCTCTGTAACTATAACAATAGAAACTATTAACTCTGGCATAGGCATAAATATACTCTCAAACCAAGTTACCATTCTATGCTGCTCATCCATCATAAATGGAGCGGGTAGCTTTTTATACCCATGAATAAAAAAAGCAACACCAAGTGCAATTCTAAAAAACCACGGTGCTAAACCATAAAAAGGATTTGTAATTGCATCTAATCGAGTGTTAATTTTTTTCATATTTTTTTTTAAATTTCTAAAAGTATATCCTTGTCATTACAAAGAGCAAATCCATTAATACCTATAAAGCGATCTAATTCATCATGACCAATATTAATGTATACATAAATTTGGCCAGTTTCTGATATTTTTTCTGTTTCTACGCAACCCATACTAAATAATTTTGATCTTATATTTCCCAAAGAGGCTTCGAGCGAAACCCATCCTTTATAAATACCATTAAATAGTTCTGTGTTTATTAGATCTCTTAACTCTTCAATTCCAATATTTTTTTCTGCAGATATCCAGGCTTCTTGTTTTTCCTTGTTGGCATTTTTTTTTTGCATAATGACATTTTTTAAATCGCATTTGTTATTTACTCTAATTTGAGGAATAGATTGTAAATTTAAATCATCGAGTATCTTATTAACTTCATTTTCTTTTTGTTTGCTATCAATGTCAGAAATATCAACAATATGTAGTAGTAGGTCTGCAGATCTCAATTCATCAAGAGTTGCTTTAAAAGACTCAATTAATTGAGTTGGAAGTTGTGAGATAAATCCAACAGTATCAGAGAATAAAATTGGTCCTAGTTCGGGATCAACATTCTTTCTAGTAACTGAATCCAATGTTGCAAAAAGCTTATCTTCAGCTTTTTGAGAGCTATTTGTTAAAGAATTAAAAAGTGTGGTTTTACCTGCATTGGTATATCCCACCAGAGCAACTAGTTTATTCCTACTTTTCTTTCTAGAATAGCTATTAAGTTGTTTTTGTTTGTGAGCTTTGTCTAGGCGAGCTTTTAATCGTTTAATTCTATGGCCAATAAGACGTCTATCCGTTTCTAGTTGAGTTTCACCAGGACCTCTAAGACCAATACCACCTTTTTGTCTTTCAAGGTGAGTCCATCCTCTTATTAACCTTGTTGAAAGATGATTTAACTGAGCAAGCTCAACTTGAAGTTTACCAATATGGGTTGTCGCCCTTGATGCAAATATATCTAATATCAGTTCAGTCTTATCAATGACTCTGACTTTAAGTTTTAGTTCAAGATTTCTGGCTTGCGAAGCTGAAAGCTGATGATTAACAATTACAAGTTCAGCATACGAAGATTCAACTAAAATTTTAATTTCATCTAATTTGCCTTTGTTAATAAAATGACTAATGGAAGGTTTTGCCTGCTTACTAATAATTTTTTCAACTATTTCAGCACCAGCAGAATTTACTAACTCATTGAATTCTTCAAAAATATTTTCAAGCTCATCCCCAGTTTTAAGAGATGCTATTTCTAAGAAAATTATTAATGTTTTGGGTATTTGAGTCTGATTTACAAGCATGTATGAAAAAATTATAGAGATTTTATAAAAATTTGTTACTATTAAATTAACATCATTAAAAATTCTTTTTGGAGATTATTTATAGATAAAGGTGAAAGAGCACAAAAATCAGCAAATGCTAGCTCAAAGAGGCAAGCTGTAAGAGAGATTAAGAAAAAAAAGCTTAATAAGATTTACAGAGAATTACGAAAAGCTCGAAAAAAATAAAGTAAAGCTTTGTTCATAGCATTCGGATTGTACTTTTAAAAAGTAACAGGGATTCATATAACTTAAAAATGATAGACAAAATATTAGAATTGATTGGTGAAAAAGTAGATAAACACATTCCAATTATAATTGGTCTGCTAACTTTGTTTATTGCTAGTCAAGTCTAATTAAAATTTCTTTTTTTGACTTTCGCACTTTCCTGAAGCTTTTATTTCAACTTTAGGATTTTTATTCTTGGTGCCGTCTTTTTTATTAAGCCAGATATCTCCTGATATTTGTCCTTTTCCTGTAAACCAATTAAATGTATTTGCAATCCTGTAGGCACCAACTTTATAGTCTTTAAAAATTGGATGGGTCTCATCAACTTCCATTGAATGAACTACAGTTACACCGGTATCAGATTGAGTAGCTGACCATTCTGCTTCTGGATTAATCCATGCAGGAGATGGCTCAAGAGTGTGGATTAAAGATTTGAATGTTTCTTTCTTAGAATCAACTTCCCAATATTGAACAATATAAATTGTATCTTTTTGCCAATCCTCTTCAGCAAAATTTGTTTTTGCTCTTTGAAGCAAAAATAACGATTGTTGTGTTTGACGAGCAAGATTTTTAAAAAGCTCAATGCCCTCTGATAAATAGGTTTTTTTAATATCTTTATAGGTAACAGAATAAGTTCCCTCTAATTCACATAAAATTTTACTAGTTTCTGCAATTACTGGAAAAGATAAGAAAAATATTAGAAGAAATTTCATAAAAAATATTCTAATTTATAAGACGTATAAATACTATGACTCTCCTGAAAAATGAAGAATCATAGTACTTAATTTTAAATTAAGCCTTATCTCCATATTCTTGCATATGCTTAGCGGTCCTATCATTTGTTCCATACATAAAATGATTTGCCATTTTTTCTCTATACTTGCTTGCAGGAACTGTCTTTCCTACAGCCTCAGCAACCTCTCTTTGGTGCATTGGTGTAGCCCCACAACATACACCTAGTAATTTAATTCCAATTCTATTAACTTCCTCAAAAAATGTTCGCATCTCATATCTATTGCAATAAAGTGGATCAAGTGCTGTAGGGAAAGTCCTTCCATGAGGCCCTTGACATGTACAGCCATTATTATCTGGTAAGTTAAAAAATGTAGGGTGTTCTTCTGTGGTTCTAAATGGAATTGGTAATGCAGCCATATGACAGCTTACTGCCTCTCTTATTTCTTTAAGATACGGCAACATGGTTGCAGGCCCTCTAAAACAATTCATGCCTACAACATCAGCGCCTCTTTGCTCTAACTCTTTACATGTATCCACAATGGAGACACCGTCTCTCATTATATTTTCACCCATTGGAGCTATATTAATTACTGCGGGTAATCCTGATTTCTTAATTATTTCAAGTGCCTTATATGCCTCTTCTGCGTAATAAAAAGTTTCACCCATTACAAGGTCTGCACCCTCATCAACTGCCCAACCAACCATCTCAGTAAACATACGCTCAACTTCAAGATGAGATTTTTTATTATCTTGTTCCCATATATTTGAATTTGAAATATTGCCTGACATTAAATTTGGCTCTTCTCCATCAACTGGGTTATCAGCAATTTTCTTTGCTATCTTAAGAGCAGATCTATTTAATGGCTCTAAGAGCTCTTCTTTGCCGATAACTCTCATTTTTTCTCTGTGGCCGTTATAAGTAAACGCCTGAACAATATCTGATCCAGCGTGTTGAAAATCTTTATGTAAATTTTCTAGAGCCTCTGGATGCTCAATAGCAACCATTGGGACAAACTCGCCAGCTGCTAAATATCCTCTTTTTTCAACTTCAAATAAAAATCCCTCAGCACAAATAACAGGTCCTTCATTTAACCTTTCAATTAATTGTCTTTTCATTGTTTTTCTCCATAAAATAGTTCAAATAGAATCCTCTTAATAAAGAAACATTAAACTAGTATTAAATCCTGGGAATTATTTCCGTTTTAGCTCTTTATTTTATTTCGCGGCAATAGGATCAAATCACGATATATGTATTTTGAATCAATGTAGGTGTTTTTGTAAAGAGTTTAAAAGATTCTTTTTTAAAATTTTATTTAAGATGAATGATCTAAAAATATGGTTTTCTAATTAAGAGGAGTATTGAGCATTGAATGCTAACCATTTAAGATTCCTCTATGCCAGATACAAAACAATTAATAAATGATCTAACGCTCGAAGAAAAAATAAGCTTATTGAGTGGCTTTGATGCATGGCAGACAAATAAGGTTGATAGACTGGGCATTCCAAATATAAAAATGTCTGATGGTCCAAATGGTGTCAGAGGAGATGGTAGCTCAGGAAAATCTTCTGCTTGTTTTCCATGCGCAATATCAATAGGTTCATCTTGGAATTTAAATCTCATCAATACTCTAGGAAAGGAGTTGGCTGCTGAAGCAAAAGCTAAAGACGTTGATGTTCTTTTAGGGCCAACTATAAATATTCATAGGCATCCCTTGGGTGGAAGACATTTTGAATGCTTCTCTGAAGATCCATTTTTAACAGGAAAAATTGCTATTGAATATGTAAGAGGTGTCCAGTCAAAAAACATTGCAGCGTGTCTTAAACACTTTGTTGGCAATGATACTGAGTTTGAAAGATATACCATAAGTTCAAATATTGAAGAAAAAACACTTAGAGAAATTTATCTATTACCATTCGAAATGGCTATAAAAGAAGCGAATGCAAAAGTTGTTATGAGTGCTTACAACAAACTTAACAATATTTATTGTAGCTCTCATGAGAATCTTCTAATCAATATCTTAAAAAATGAGTGGGGATTTGATGGCTATGTAGTCAGTGATTGGGGCGCTGCAAGAGAAACTGTTAAAAATGCAATTGGTGGACTTGATTTAGAGATGCCTGGACCGGCAAGATCCTGGGGGACAAATTTAATAAATGCTGTAAATGAGAATGATGTATCAGAAGAATCAATTAATAACAAAGTTGAGAGGATTATAAATGTTGCAAGTTTCTGTAAGAGATTTGAGAACCCAGCTCGTAAACCTGAAAGTGAAAATGATTCAAAAGCTCAAAGAAATCTTTTAAAAGAAGCCGCTCAGGAAGGTATGGTGCTATTAAAAAATGATGAGATATTACCAATACAAAAAAATATAAAATCAATTGGAATAATTGGCCCAAATGCAGAAAAAGCTCAGATTATCGGTGGAGGTAGTGCGACCCTTGTTCCTTATTATGAATCTCATCCTGTGAGATCATTTCAAAAAAATTTTAGCAAAGAAACTCTTATCAAGTCTGCTAAAGGCTGTCATACATACCGCTATCTCCCAGAAATAAATAAATCACTAACCAAAGAAAATGGTCTTTTAGTTGAATATTTTAATCTTAATGACAATGAAAATAATTTTATTTCTAGTGAAATTTTAACCGGTAGTAAATTTTGGGTATTTGAGGGTTTTGCAAAAGATATTATAGGATTAAAAGAAGAGCCTGATATTTTCGTAAAACTCTCTTGTAATTATGTTCCAGATATTTCTGGTGAGCATACTTTCGAGATCTTTGCTATCGGCAAAAGTAAACTACTAATAAACAATGAAGATATAATTGATAATTGGACAAACCCTTTACCTGGTGACGCTTTCTTTGCTCATGGATCTTCATCAAAACGAGGTACTTCAAATTTAAAAAAAGGTGATTCTTATCACATAGAAATACAGTATAAATTTGAGGGTAATTTTCCTGCTATTTATGTTGGTTGTCAGCCGCCAGATAAGACTAATTTATTAGATGAGGCTTTGAAGATTGCCAAAGAAGTCGATGAAGTTGTTCTTTTAGTAGGTACTAATTCAGATTGGGAAACAGAAGGAAATGATAGGATTGATTTCAACTTACCAGGAGATCAAAATCTACTTATTGAAAAAGTATTAGATATTAATCCTAATGCAATTATTGTTCTTAATACAGGTTCTCCAATTAATATGCCCTGGGTTAATAAAGCTAAATCAATTTTACAATCTTGGTATGCAGGTCAAGAATATGGCAATGCTCTTTTTGAGATATTAACAGGTATTGTAAATCCCTCAGGCAAATTACCAACAACCTTTCCAAAGCAAATTGAAGATACTCCAGCATATTCATCCTACCCTGGAGAAAATTTACAAATGAACTATGATGAAAAGCTTTTAATTGGTTATAAATGGTATGACAAAAAAAATATAGAGCCTTTATTTCACTTTGGGCATGGGCTTTCCTATACTGATTTTAAATATTCAAGTCTTCAAATTGATAAAAGAGGTAAAAATAATTTTACATGCTCATTTAATATAGCAAATATAGGAGATATCGCAGGATTTGAAATATCTCAATGTTATATATCCGTCAACAATTGTGATGATAAGGAGCCAATAAAAAAATTACAGGGCTTTGATAAGACTTTTATTAAAGCAGGTGAAACAGAAAAAGTTGAAATATATTTAGATGCAAAAAGTTTTTCTACTTGGGACACTGAAGCTCATCAGTGGCAAATAAAAAAAGGTATGTTTGATATTCTGATTGGGTCTTCCTCAAATAAAATTATACTTAAAGATAGTATTAATCTTTAGTTAGCCTATTAAGATCTTCTTCTGAAAGATTTATCTGTGATCCAAAAATCGAACTATTTAATTCATTTATAGTTCTAGGGCCGATAAGTGGAAAAATTAAGGGTGATTTATGAACTACATAAGCAAGAGCTATCTCAATAGGCTCAATATTTTTTTTGTTTGCAATTTCAAAACAAATTTCTCTTCTTTTAAGATTTTTTTCACTATGCCAAACTCTTTTTTCTTCTTCCAGTGAAGGATTGGAAAAATGGTCTTTGGTTACAATTTCTTTTTTTCTAATAAAAAAGCCTCTTGCTGTACTCGACCAAGGGAATAATTTAATTTCATTGCTATTAATGTAATCTAAGAACTCATTATTAATCGCGACACATCCAGGCCAAACTGGCTCGAGCATTTCTGCAAGACTAAAATTGTTGCTTAAAACAGTAAAAGGTTCTTTGTTGTTTTTTAGAGCATAATCCCTTGCGGCTGAAAAACGATCTAAACTCCAATTAGAGGCACCAATATTGTTAATTAAGCCTTCTGCTTTTATCTCATCAAGTGCATCAACAAATTCAGAAGTAGGAACCTCATTGTTATCTCTATGAAGACAATATATATCTATCTTTGAAATTTTTAATCGCTCTAAAGATTCTTCAATTTGAGGCTTGATAAGCTCAGGTTTACAGTCAGGTGTGTGAGCCCCCTTTCCTAAAACAACAACATCATTTTCAAGGCCTCTCGAATTTATCCAATCTCCTAGATATTTGTCACCCAATCCATTATTGTAAATATAAGCAGTGTCAAAAACTCTTCCACCAGATCCATAAAAATAATCAAACATAGCATAAGCATGAATATCTGATGTTTGGTTATCGCAACCAAGAACAAGCCTTGAAAATTCTTTACTCTCATTATCTACTGGAATACTTGCTAATTTTCTTTTCTGTATAGAGTAAAAATTAGATTTAATCATTGGTGATATATCTTTAAATTCAAATGGGCAAACTACTCCAACCTCTTGTCTCCATTTATCTAGCCACAACATATTACTTTGTGAATCATTATGTGGAATTAATTCTGATTCCAGCTTGCCCTCTAATATACATTGAGAGGCATGATCAATTTCACGAGTAAAAAGCCCAACATTATCTTTATATACAATCTCTTCAACAAGAATATTTTTGTCATAAACTTTTATAGAAGAATGCCCTTTTTGAAATTGACCGCAATGCCATGGATGACTTACCTTTAATTTGAAGTCTCCACTTATTATTTCTAAATTATTTTTGTATTCTTTATTAATAGCACATTCGATATTGGCTTTAATATTATCTGTAAAAATAACGCGTGCTTTGGAATTTAGGTCAACTCCTGTTTTATCAAGCTCTCCTTTAACTTCAATACTTTTTGGATCAGCATATGACTTGCTCAAGATTTGACCTGCTAAAAGTTTAACCATAGACATTGGATAACATCCAACATCTAGAATGGCTCCGCCGCCCATCGCAAGATTCCTTAACCTATGATCTTCTGGTATATCAGCTTTAAATCCAAAGGAGCAATTGATAGATATGTTTTCCTTTACATCCCTTAAAATTTTCAAATGATTTAAAATATTTAAAGTTTGGGGATGGGTTCTATACATATATGCCTCCATCAAAAAAACTTCAGCATCTTGAGCAAGGCCAAATAAAACCATGCTTTCAATGTGATTAATAGTTATAGGTTTTTCACAGAGTATATGTTTTTTATTCTTTATGGCTTGAAAAGCATACTCATAATGAGAATTATGAGGCGTGGCAATATAAACAGCATCGACATTTTTAGATGACAATAATGAATTGACATCAGAGTGCGGTCGAATATTAAACTTGTGTGAGAATTTACCTAATGCATCTTCATTTCTTCCAAAAACAGAAATTAAATCAGAGTGATTACAATGTTTAATTGAATTAGCAAAGGCATTTGCTATCGATCCAGTACCTATAATCCCCCATTTAATTTTAGACATTTTGAATCTTTCTATTTTCTATATCTTCTATTAATTTTTTATGTAAGTTTTTATCTATAGGATAAAAATATACTAACACCAAACTAATAAAAACTCCTATCAAAGGTATTAACGACATCAAAGCTTTCATAGAAGATAAGGTTTCTTGCGTCTGATCTTTATTTGGCTCAAAGCCTATATTGGTTAAAATTGTTCCAAAGATAACTGCGGCAATTGCTATTGCTCCTTTTTGAGCAAACGTCATAAAACCATATAATGATGATTCTGTTCTTATCCCGGTTTTCCATTCTCCATATTCAATGGTATCTGGCAGCATTGACCAAAACAGAACACCGGTAGCGCCATTGCCAAAGCCAATAAAACCTACGATAAAAAGTAGTTCTTGGAGTTCATTGATTGGATAAATATAAAAAATAGAAAATCCAATAAATAAAAATATCATAGATAACATCCATGTATTCTTCTTTCCTAGTTTGATTGCAAGATATGCCCACAAAGGAATTGCTAGTAATGGAGTGCCGTTCATAACACCTAAGATTAATTCCTGATACTGGTGAAAATCCAATGCATATTTAGAAAAATAAATTAAATTATTTGTAAACATCAAGTAGGTAGATATTAAAATTAATACAACAGAAAAAAAAATCCAGAATGGATAATTATTTGATACAGACTTTAAAATCATTGGAAAACTTGGCAGTTCTTCTTTGGAAAATTTAAACGGTCTTTCTTGAACATAATGAACAGTGATTAAAAGAATTAGGATTGCTATAAAGCCAGCTATCAGGCCAAGATATATAAAACCGCTGGACTCTTCACCTCCGCCAAAAAATAAAACAATTGGAAATGCTAATGCTGAAATAGAAAACGTTCCAAAAGCTGCTGCAAGCATTCTTGCAGTGGTTAATTTTGTTCTTTCATCACTATCATCAGTAATTCTTGCAGTTAGTGAAGAATATGGGACGCTAACAATAGTAAAACAAGTTCTATGAAATAAGTTTACTGTTAGAAGAAATATAAATAAAAATGTTTCTTCAAAGGGTGGCACCCATAAAAGTAAAACAAATGATAATGCTAATGGTATTGATCCATAATAAATATAGGGTCTATAACTTCCCATTTTAGTTCTGGTCCTTTCAGCTATATAACCCATAATCGGATCTGTTATGGCATCCCAGGCTATTCCTAAGGCATATATCCAACCAGCCATCATTGGCGATATTCCTACAACATCAGTATAAAAATATAATAAATATAAACTGACACCACTCCAATATAGACAGATAGCATAATCACCAATACCATATGCTGCTCTTGCTTTGTTATCTCGAAAAAGATTAATTATGTATCTCATGATGGCAATGAATGTTGTTAATTATCTAAGCTCCTAATGTATATGAAAAACTGGTTTATTGCATACCTAAAATATGTAAGACTAACCTTATGGATTATAAAGAAGGGTACTCTATAACTAATGAAGTTAAAATTTTTTATAGAGACTACGGTCCAGCCGATGCAACCCCTATTCTTTTAGTTCATGGGCTTGGTGCTCAATTAGTCCATTGGCCTGAAAATCTTATAAATTTTCTTATTAAAAATGGTCTAAGACCCATAACATTTGATAATAGAGATGCAGGATTATCTTCAAGGTTTTCTTACAAACCATCAATAGTTTTGGGGTACTTAAGATACTTCTTTCGCTTTCCAGTAAAATCTGAATATAGTCTCAATGATATGGCTCGAGATGGGGTAAATCTTCTTGATCATCTTAATATTAAAAAAGCACATATTTTAGGAACGTCAATGGGAGGGATGATTAGTCAAATATTATGTGCAAAGTTCCCTCATAGGGTTAAAACATATACTTTGATTGCTTCTACTGCTTCTGTCCCAGGTCCCTTTAATGGTGCATCAAAAGAAGTAAGAAATATGATGGTAAATAGGTCTAAAAGTGTTAATCCTTCTATGGATGAAGTTTACCAAAGAGAATTAAAATGGGTTGGATTAATTGGAATGGAGGGAAAAATAATAGATACACCGAAATTTCGTGAAGATACAATCAATAACTATAATCGGATTAAAGATGTGAAAGATGGTTTTGGGTACGCCCGACAGCTCTCTGCAATTCTTTCATCTAAGAATAGAATTAAAAAAATTAAAAGTATTCAAGCAAAAACTTTGATTATCCATGGAAAAAACGACCCAGTCTTGCAGCCAGAAAATTCACGTTTTATGAATAAACTTATTCCAAATAGCCAGTTAATCATAATAGATAATATGCGACATCTTATTGAAGATGAAATACTTGACCAATTTAAAGAAAAATTAAGGGATCATCTTCTAAATTAATTAGGTTTTTAACATATTCACCTATTGCAAGGGAGCTTGTAACACCTGGACTTTCTATACCTTGGATATTTATAAGTCCATCAACGCCATGGATTTTGCTATCACTAATAGAAAAGTCTTTCATTGCTTCATTTGCATTTTGTAACTTTGGTCTAATACCAACATAATCTGGTTGAAGTTTCCTTGGGTCTATATTAGGCCAATATTTCTTTATTGAATGCAAAAAATTATCTTTCAAACTCTCATCAAAAGAATAATCTATTTCGTTGACCCATGTGATATCTGGACCAAATCTAATCTGGCCTGATAAGTCAAAACCAATATGAAGACCTGATGAAAATTCATTTGCAAGCGGATAGACCAAGGTTGTAAAAGGGTGTGGGCCGCTATATTTAAAATAGTGTCCTTTAGCAAACTTAATTTGCGAATAGTATTTACTATCCAGATTGTCAATTTGTTGTGAAATAATATCTGAGTGTAAGCCGCCTGCATTGATTAAATGCTTTGTTTCTATAGCAAAATTATTGCCATCGTTACATGAAATTGTGAAACCATTTTTAGTTTTCTGTGCTGAAATAAACTTAGTATTAAAAGATATTAAACCTTTATTAAACTGTATGTCTCCCTCAATAGCGCTTATAAGTTCTGGTACATCAATAATTCCGGTGCTTGGAGAATAAATTCCTGCTTCAATGTTTAAGTCAGGATAAATTAATTTCATTTCATCTTTAGAAAGAAAATCTAGATGCACAGAATTTAAAATACCTTTTTCATAAATTGCTTCTAATTGCTCTAGCTCATCTTTTGAAGACGCAATTATGTATTTGCCAATCTTTTTATGATTAATGTTTTTGGCTTCTGCATAATCATATAAAAGCTTGTTTCCTGTAAGACAAAATTTTGTTTTTAGGGATTCATTTGGATAATAAATTCCAGCATGTATAACTCCTGAATTTCTTGAAGAAATGCCCTCGCCCGCTCTTGAGTCCCTTTCAAGAACTACAACAGACATCCCAAGTGCTGAGCAAGATCTAGCAATTGAAAGACCTACAACGCCAGCTCCTACGATAGTTAGGTCAAAAAACATAACCTTCTAAATAATTAAATAAATGGAATTATCGGAATATTGCAAGAAGATAAAAAAAATAAACTCAGAATTAATATTAATGTTTTCATAAGAAACATTCTGCCATACCAAAATGTTAAAAAGAAATATATTGTTAAATTTAAAATAAAAAAATGGGCCCATTAGGACCCAATTTTTGAAGATAACTATTATTCAGCAAAGTCTAACCCTTTTGCTGATTGAACTTCTCTTTTATTAGGATTAACTGATTCTCTAAAAGGAACATCAACAATCTCAGCATTTACAGCTTCACCTGGGGATTCAGCATATTCATCAGGCAGTTTAACCATATACTTAGTGCCAGTCTCAGAAGCTTCCCATGGAACCCATGCAAGAGCAATATTTGTTTCTAGCTCTGGCGACCACCAGGGAGATGTCACGTAGCCAACCTCATCTTCATCAGTATTAGTCACTATCCAAAAATCAGAAGCATAATCTGTGATTTCTTTTCCTCCAAGGGTTAAACCAACCATCTTCATTTTAAATGGTGCATTTCCTTGATCTATGATTGCTCTCTGTTTTTCAAGCTCTTCTTTGCCAATATAGTCAGCTGCTTTATTTCTTGGTACCTGATAACTTAAATTAACCTGAAAGGGAGAAGTTTCATGATCCAGATCTTGTCCCCAAGACAAAATTCCAGCTGCAATACGACGATGATGCGCAGGAGCTATAACCATTAAGCCAAATTCTTCGCCAGCCTCAAGAACAGCGTTCCACATTTTTTCTGCATTATCATGAGCATCACGAACATATATTTCATAACCTTTTTCGCCTGTAAAACCAGTTTGACTGATTACACAATCAGCTCCACCAACCTGAGTTTCTAAAATTCCATAATAAGGAACTTCTCTTAACTCTTCGCCAGCTAACTTTGCCATAAGATCTTCAGATAAAGGGCCTTGAATTTGAACAGGACAAACATCAATCTCATCAATTTCTACGTCATATTTTTTAGACACATTTACGCCCTGAAGCCAAAGTAAAAGATCACTATCTGATATTGAGAACCAGAATTCATCTTCTGTTAGTCTTAATAGAACAGGGTCATTTAAAACCCCTCCTTTTTCATTACATAAGATCGCATATTTACCATTTCCTGGTTTGATTTTTGTAGCATCACGAGTTATTACATAATCTGTAAAAGCTTCTGCATCTGGGCCTTTTACTCTTATCTGTCTTTCAACAGCAACATTCCACATAGTAACTCTATTAACCAAAGCCTCGTATTCAACCATGGCACCGCCATCTTCAGGTTTTACATAGCCCCTTGGATGATAAATTCGATTATATACAGTTGCTCTCCAACAACCCGCTTCATGAGATAAATGCCAAAAAGGCGATTTTCTTACCCGAGTTGAAATTAATAACTCAGTAGGAGTTCTTCCACTCTGTCTAAGATTTACTGGAACTACGCGATCACTCTGATCAACATTAGGATGGTTTGGACTTGTCATATTTACCCCCGTATTTTTATAACTTTGTCTGCTTTTTTAATAAAAAATAATAAGCATTTGTAAATAATTTACGCCTTTTTTTTAATTTTGTAAATTAAAAAATTTAATGTTTTTTAGGGAGTACTTTAAGAGAAAAAGTACAAAAAAAAAAATACAAATTTATATTTAATTTGAGTGATTATTTAGTTTTTTATTAGCTTAGTTTTATTGATTAAAGGCAGCATTAATAAACTAACTACTGAATAGATTATTACACTTAATGCAATATAATTAAGTGAGATTTGTAGATATGCATACACACCAATAAGAAAGCATAATATGATTCTAATTAGTTCTATTTTTGTTTCTTGATGGCCGTCGAACCATTTAGAAGTGCAATACATAGTAAAAGCCATCATGCTAATTGTTATCCATAACTGCATATAATTTAGGTATCCACTTTGAACAAAAGCTAAGAAAATATAAGTTAAAAATAAGTATTGAAACATGGCATAAATTTTTTGCCTTTTACCAATAACTGGATCAAATTTTTTAAATGTTGATGAGTCAAAATTATCTTTTTCAATTTTTTCTGGGAAGCTTTGAGGAATCCAGCCAGTTCTTGCAAAAGGAGCATATAGCTTATCCTGCCAATCATGAGACAACCACATCTCCTTTATTATCTTTACGTATATATGAAGATTCGCCCAAATTGGGTTGAATGTATTTAAGGATCCTCGAATTCCATATATGCATGCCTCATTCTCATCTTCTATCTTATGAGTTCCAAACATCCTATCCCAAATAATAAAGACGCCACCATAATTTTTATCAATATATTGCTCATTTTGAGCATGATGAACTCTATGGTTTGAGGCTGTTACAAAATAGTTTTCAAACCAGCCAAGCTTTGGAATATGCTCGCTATGAACCCAAAATTGATAAATTAGATTTAAAGAGGCAACGCTTATGAATACATATGATGGAATTCCAATTAGGAACATTGGGATATAGAAAACCCAACTAACAAATGCTCCTGTTCCTGTTTGCCTTAATGCTGTACTTAAGTTGTAATCTTCACTTTGATGATGAGCGACATGTGATGCCCAGAAAATTTGTCTTTCATGACTGATTCTATGAAACCAATAATAAAAAAAATCATAAATAATAAAAGAAAAAATCCATGTAAACGGTGAGGTTACATCCATTCTCCATAGTGCAAAATGAGTTTCTGCTATATAAAAAACGTACCCTGCTGCACCGATAATGATTAATTTATTCGAAGTACGGAGTGTGCCCATGAATAGATTACTAATAGCATCATTTAATCTGTATGTATTTTTATTAATAACTATTCCATATACCAGCTCAATTAAAAGCGCTAATAAGAAAAAAGGTACTGCATAGGTTATATAATCCATAAATTATTCTAAATCATTAATAGTTTTTTTTGAAATAATGAGACTAGTATTATTGATATCAGGAAACTTTTACTTATTCAATCGATATTCTATGCAGTAGCACCTACAACCTTTTTCTGTTTGTATTTATTGAAAACTTCAAAAAGCAAGTAAAACCAAAAGCCATTTATTATGGGCTCTACAAATGCATCGATCACAGCAAGATTTAACGGAGCCCCTGTAAGCAATCTGTTGCAAGTCATAGCAATAAAAATATGACCGACAGTATATAAAAATGCTAATAAAATACCTATATAATTAACATTGAAAGTTGTTGATTTAGCTTGCTCTATCTTATTAACAAATGCCTTCTTAAGATAAACCAGAAGGAAGTAGAACCAAAAACCATTAATAATTGGTTCAACAAATGCATCTGCTGCTGCCATATCAAGTGATGCGCCGGTAATTATTCTATTGCATGCCATGGCAACAAGGATATGCCCGATGGTATAAATAATTGAGAGATAAAGATTCTCATATTTAAAAATTTTAACGTCGTCATATTTTAAATATTTTTTCATCGATAATGCTCTTCAATTTAGTAGCTTTAGCTACGGATTTAAAATGTATCAATGGCTACGGATCATGTCAAGTGTATAATCTGTTTTAATGTAATATTTAAGAGAGGGTGAGAATTGAAAAAACAAATTAAAGCCCGCTCGGTACCCTTTTCACAGACCCGTGCACGTCATGCTAATGAGACTGCAGAAGATTATGTTGAAGCTGTTATGGAGTTGATTGCGGAACTAGGAGAATGCAGGGTGCTAGATCTAGCAAGATATTTTAATGTTAGTCATGTCACTGTTTCTCGAATAGTAAAACGGCTGGCTGATGAAAACCTTTTACATACGATGCCCTACAAACCAGTAGAACTTACAGCAGAAGGACTTAAACTTGCGAAACGAGTAAAAGATAGACACCTTGTTGTTTTAGCCTTCTTAATGAAGCTTGGTGTTGATAAAACCAATGCAGAAATTGACAGTGAAGGTATTGAACATCATGTAAGCTCAAAAACGCTCACTGCAATGAAAGATTTTTTAAAAAAATAATATTAATAAAAACTATAACAAAATAAAATGGTGGGCCCGGTAGGACTCGAACCTACGACCAATGGATTATGAGTCCACTGCTCTAACCAACTGAGCTACAGGCCCATTGTTCAATTGAACAAATAGCGAACAATTATATAAGAATATATGATTTAAGGAAGCTTAGTTTTTATATTTATGTAACTCTTCTAATAGAGTCAATGGCGCTAAAATTATGAGACCAATTTTTTTGCTCATTTTTACTTAGCTTATAACCAAATAATTTATTTTTAATATATAAAATAAAGTTACAAGAAAAAATAGCAAACTTAGTGTTATCTCTTTTGATTTTCCAAATTGAGGATATTAATTGATCATGAATGCATGTAATAGCATCTTTAGATAGCTTCTTATCATAATCATTTAAAAAATTTAAATAAGTCAAAAACCTATCATGATGTTGTTGATCTGTATTATTTGATAAGTTCGTATGCGATTCATCTCTAAGATAATAAATGACTGAATTTACATATACCAATGAGGATGCATGTGCTGCAAGACGAATTGGTAATGAGATATCTTGTATGAAAACTCTTTCATCAACTCCACCTGATCTAAGCCACAAGTTTTTATGTACCAGGAATCCCATATGAACAATTTTTTTATCTAAACAAAATTCTAAGGCATTCGAATGGTATTCTTCTTTTCCAAGATGAGTCATTTTTTCAGGAATAGTCTTTAATCTTTTAGATATTCCAAAAACTAATTCCGTATTATTATTTTTTGAGCTATCTAATAGAAACCGAGTTGCATCTTTCGGAAGATAGTCATCGCCATCTACTGGGATAAAGTATTTGCCTTGGGCAATATTAGCTGCAAGATTTAATGATTTTGAAGGTCCAAGATTTTGCTTATTTTGTATGATCTTTATTCTATTGTCTTCAGCCTTTAGACTATTAAGAATACTAAGAGAATTATCACTCGAGAGATCATCAACACATATAATTTCAATGCTTGCAGGATCAATATTTTCTTGTTTTTGAAGAAATGAAATAGTCTCAGCTATTTCATTTTCTTTGTTATAGACAGTTACAAGGTAGCTAACGTCCATAACAGAAAAGATTATTCGTCTAGAAAACTTTTTAAGTGACTTGATCTACTTGGATGTCTTAACTTTCTCAGAGCTTTGGCTTCTATCTGTCTTATTCTCTCTCTAGTCACATCAAACTGCTTACCAACTTCTTCAAGTGTATGATCGGTATTCATACCAATTCCAAATCTCATTCTTAACACTTTAGCTTCTCTTGCCGTGAGTGATGCAAGGACATCGTCTGTAGCAAAATGGAGGCTATCTTCAGTAGCGTTTTGGAGAGGGGACTCTATGACAGTATCTTCAATAAAATCACCCAAACTGGAATCTTCATCATCTCCTATTGGTGTTTCTGTTGAAATTGGTTCTTTGGCAATCTTTAGAACTTTTCTTACCTTATCTTCTGGCATATCAAGCTCCTTGCTGAGCTCCTCTGGGGTTGGCTCTCTTCCCATATCCTGCATCATTTGGCGAGATACTCTGTTTAGTTTATTAATAGTTTCAATCATATGAACAGGTATTCTTATTGTTCTTGCTTGGTCTGCAATAGATCTGGTTATAGCTTGTCTTATCCACCAAGTTGCATAAGTTGAGAATTTATATCCTCTTCTATATTCAAACTTGTCAACAGCCTTCATTAATCCAATATTGCCCTCTTGTATAAGGTCAAGAAATTGAAGCCCTCTGTTTGTATATTTCTTTGCAATTGATATAACTAATCTTAAATTAGCCTCGACCATATCTTTTTTAGCACGTCTCATTTTTGTTTCACCCATAGACATGCTTCTATTAATTTCTTTAATCTCTTTTACACTTAATCCAACTCTTTGCTCAAGTTCTATTATATTTTTTTGAGCTATGACAACATCCTGTTTAACTTTTTCTAGTAAGTCTTTTTTATACTTTTTCTCTTTCATTAAGGAATCGACCCATCTTACTTTTGTTAAGTTATCTGTATAGCTTGCTAAAAAGTCTTTTCTGGGCATGCGGGCATTTCTTACTAGTTGTTCTTGAATAAATTTTTCTTTTTCTCTAATGTTGCTAAGTCCAGATCTGGCAATTGAAGCAATGTCATCAAACATTCTTGGGCTAAATTTTAAAAATTGGAATATTTCTCCCAACTTCTTGAAGTCAGCATTTGCCTCTTTAGAATGCCTTCCTTTGGATTCAATAGTCTTAAGTGTCTTATTATACTGACGCTTAAGATTAGTCATTCTTCTTTGCACTTCTTGCATATCAGGCCCTGAAGGAGCATCATCGTCTGATTCTTCGGCAGCTTCTGCTTCTTCTTTTGCTCTTTGGCTACCAGGACCAGCTGAGGGAACCTCTTCCATCTCCTCTAAAAAACCAGTTAAAAAGTCATTAATTTTCTTTTCTCCATCTTTAACCATCTGATGATAATCAATGACAAATTCAACTGTTCGAGGATATGCAACACTTGCCGCAAGAAGATCTCTCATACCTTCTTCGATTCTTTTAGCTATCTCTATTTCACCTTCACGTGTAAGAAGATCTACAGTTCCCATCTCTCGCATGTACATACGAACTGGGTCTGTTGTTCTGCCTGTTTCATTTTCAACTGCAGCAAGTGCTTCTGCAGCTTGCTCAAGTGCGATATCATCAGAGTCTTCTGATTCAGCTAATAAAAGATCATCTGCATCTGGTGCAGTTTCATGAACTTGCAAACCTAAATCATTAATCATTCCAATAATTTCATCAACCTGATCTGGATCAGATATATCTTCTGGGAGATGATCATTCACATCAGCATAAGTTAAATAGCCCTGCTCTCTTCCTTTTACAATAAGCTCAGCTATCTTAGAACCTTTCTTACTTAATTTATCCACGAATTATGGTACCTCAAATGTATTAGCTCTATTTGGTGATTAATTTTACTTTTTCAATCTATCTAGAACTTAAATTTTTTAATAAAATCTGATCTTCTTGCGATATTTCATCTTTTTTAAGGATAATCTGTTGCAATTCTCTTTTTTCAGCAGATGATATTTCTTGCATATTATACTTTTCTTTTAGTATTTCTTGTCTATCTTTTTCAGATTTAGAAATTAAGCCTATACAATCACAAAGCATAATATCTGCATCTTCTTCTGAAAGCTTTATCTCAGAAACTAAAGCCTCCCCAAATAAATTTTTAATTTTTTCATTTTTAATCTGTTCAAATAAAATTGATGGGGCTGCTTCTAGATTTTCTTTATAGAAATCTTTAACATCATGAAGAAATAAAAATCTTGAATCCTTTTTAATAAGATCAAATGCCCTATTAGTTGATAGCTTAGGATATTGAATCAGCGCAGTAAAAACTCCCATTACTGATTTTCTAATAACAGAGCTTGAAATTTTCTTTACTGGTTCATCTAATTCCTGCTTATCTGGCAAAGAGTTAATACCGCTATTTACTAATTTTCCGAAATCAAGATCGCATATATGACCAATTTCACTAATATATGCTTCTTTAAGTGTTGGATTAGTTATTTTATCAACTAAAGGTAATGCGAATTGAGCAACTTTAGATCTTCCTTCTATTGAAGAAAGATCTGAGTGTTTCTTGATAGTGCCTAAAAAATAATCAGAGAAAGAGGTTGCTTCATTTGCAAGTTTGATGAAAGCATCTTTCCCTTTCTCTTTGATAAAGCTATCTGGATCATCTCCAGAATTCAAAAATATAAAACTCATTCGTATATCTTCTCTAAGAAGAGGTAAAGCATTTTCAATAGCTCTCCATGATGCTTTTTGACCTGCTTCATCTCCATCAAATACTATAAAAATATTATTTGTATAACTAAGAATTTTTCTGAGTTGTTCTTGGGTAAATGCTGTGCCCGATGAGGCAACAGCATTTTTTATCCCATGTTGATGAAGGCCTATAACATCCATGTAACCTTCCACTAAAAATAATGACTCTGGTCTTTTTTCAGTTAGTCTTGCCTCATAAAGACCATAAAGCTCATATTTCTTTTTGTATGTTTTAGTTTCAGGAGAATTTAAATATTTTGCTTGATTATCTTTGTCGATAATTAATCGACCACCGAAAGCTATGTGCTCACCTTTGATGTTTTTAATGGGGAACATCAATCTATCGCGAAAACGATCATACATATCATCATTATCATTAGTTCCAAAAAGACCAGAGTCAGATAAGTCTGGTTCGCTAAAGGTTTCTGATAGTATGCTGTATAAGCTTGGACTTCTTTCCATTGAATATCCCAATTCAAAAAACTTTGCGGTTTCACCGCTAATTCCTCTACCTTTAAGATACTCTATTGTCTCTTTACCTGGATTTGATCTTAATTGTTCTTTAAAAACTTGCGCAGCCTTAGTATTTATATTGATGGCGTCTGACAGATCGACTGATTTTTCTTGTTTAGGCACTTCCATGCCTACGTGCGAAGCTAATAATTCCACTGACTCCATGAAATCAATGCCGTCATATTCTCTTAAAAAATGAATTGCATTGCCCGAGGCCTTGCAGGCAAAACAATGATAAGAACCTGTTTCTTCGTATACAACAAAGGATGGTGTTTTTTCGTTACCATCTCCATGAAATGGGCATTTTGCTTTATATCTTCCGCCGACTCTTTCTAATTGAACTCGTCTATTAATAATATCAACAATGCTAACAGACGTTAGCAATCGATCGATAAAGCTTGATGGAATAGACATATTTAATTATTTGTTAGCCAATGATCTATAAGTATTTTTGCTGCATGCGCATCAACAAGATCTGTTTTTATTTCTGAAAGATTTTGCCTTGCTTCAAAGCTTGTTAATCTTTCGTCTACATATTCACATGGAATATTAGTTGCTTTATTTAATTTTTTAAAAAAAACATTTACTGTCTTCATAATATCACTATCTGTTCCATCCATATTAAGAGGCTTACCAACTAAGATTAATTCAGGCTTCCATTCCTCAACTATTAAATGAATTTTATTCCAATCCGTCAGGTTATTTTTATTAAAAATAACCTCCAAAGGCGAAGAAGTCCTAGTCTTTGTTTGACCAACAGCTACCCCAATTTTTTTTGTACCGAAATCAAAAGATAGTATTTGCATTTACTTTGTTGAAAAATTCCAATCCCTTATTATTTCTAAAATACTATATTCATTTAGCATCTTTGGATCAAAAGACGCAAATGGAGCTGCTTCTTCCAAAATATCTAGAGCCATTTTATCAACATCTGGATTACCTGATGATATTAGGATTTCAGATTTAATTAAATTACCAAATGAGTCAATTTTTGCCATAATTTGAACTCTCGAAGCAGAGTAATCAATATTTTTAGATGAAATTAATTCATCACCGGTCGACTCTATATCCCTTTGCCACAAATTAAGATACATGGCTTCCTCAGTGCTAACTAATGAATTAGCCTCTAATTTTTTTATTTTTTGTGCCTGATATACGCTTCGATTAGTTTCTTTAATTATTAAACTTTCTTGGGATTCATTTATATTTGATAATGCCGTTGAAGACTGGCCAACATTACCAAAAGAATCCTGAGATGAATTAGCAAATTTAACATTAATAATTGGTGAATTCTCTATTAATGGTAGTTTATAAAAAGTGGTAAAAGTTATACCAAAAACTAATAATGTGTGGAAAATTAAAGATAGAACAAAAGACTTATTTAGTGTTAATGATCTTTTGCTAGTCTTTTGGTTTAATAAAATTGAGCTCATAGTCCAGATAAATAATCATCGATAGGGTTTTTTCCTGATTGATTAAAGATTTCTCTTGCACATGTTGGACTAGTAATATTTATTTCAGTTAGATAGTTTCCAATCATGTCTATTCCAGCAAAATTTATACCCTTAGATAGTAAAAATTTACCAACTTTTTCTGCAACTTTCTTTTGATTTTCATTGATATCTTTTACAACACCCTTCCCACCTGCTGCAAGATTACCCTTAAAGCTCTCTCCTTGGGGAATTCTAGCTAGAGTTTTTTCAAAAGGTTTGCCATGGATTATCAGAATCCTAAAATCACCGTTATAAATTTCTGGTAAAAATTCTTGAACAACTATTTGCATGGTCTCATCTTCAGTCATGTCTAGAAGAATATCTAAATTTTCTTCTTCCATGTCTTCCATTTTGAAGATTGACTCACCGCCCATACCGTCAAGAGGTTTAACAACAATAATTTCATGATTTGCTTGAAAGTTAATAATTTTCTCAATATTAGAAGTGATAAGTGTTCTTGGAATGAACTCTTTGAAATGGAGTGCAAATATTTTTTCATTGAACTCTTTTATTGAATTAGGTCTATTAAAAATCTTTGCCCCTTGGGTTTCAGCCAGGCCTAAAAGATGGAGTGAATTTATATAATCTGAATCTACTGGTGGATCTTTTCTCATTATAGTATATGAAAAATCTGCAACATTGATGGGCTCTTTTCTAATCCCCTGTACTTGACTGGAGCCAATCTCAATAATGTTTCGAGCATCCGCAAAAACCATTCCCTCATCTACATATAAATGCTTCATTTCAGCCTGAAATACCTTAAAGCCTCTTGAAATAGCCTCTTCCATCATAAAAATAGATGTGTCTTTTTTAGACTTAAGCTCTCTCATGGGGTCGGTGATAAAAAGTATTGTTTTGCTCATAATTAAATTTTATCAAATTGGTTTTGAATAAGAGATGCTATCACAATAGGAGCGGTTTCTGCTCGAAGAATATTTTTACCCAATAATTTAAAATCAAATTTATTTATATTTAACAGATTAATTTCAGATTTTGAAAAACCAGACTCTGGTCCTGTAATCATGCACATATCTGATGAAGAAAGATCGGATGCATTGAAAAAGTTATTGGCATCGACATCAAATACACAAACATCCACATTATTTATTAAAGTTATGGCCTCTTCCAGGCTTGTTACCATGTTTGTCTTAGGTATAAAGTTAGATCCACATTGTCTGCAGGCCCCTATAATAACTTCTTCTATTTTTGAATAAATTTTTGAGATATCTTTCTTGGCAATACTTTGATCTATTAGATCGGGTTTGTAAAAAATAAACTCTGACATGCCAACTTCGCATAGCTTCTGAACCATAAAATGAAAATTATCTTTTTTAATAAATGGCACAACAAAAATAACTTTTTTTAACGATGGTTTGGAGATATGTAAATCGGAAACTCTTTTTAGGGTTACTGAATTTCTATCAGATTCTTCAATCTCGCATATAGCTGAGGCACCACAACCATCAAAAACCTCAACCTTGTCTTTTTCTTTTAATCTCAGCACCTTTATAAGATGAATAGACTGAGCCTGATCTATTTTAAAGACACTACTATTTTCTGATACTGATTTACAATATATTCTATGGATTCTCACAATATCATTATAGCTATAGGATACATATAAATGTCAGAGTTAAGTCTAATATTCATAAGGCATGGTGAGGCATCTGGGAATTGGGGCGAACATCCGGACCCCGGTCTTAGTGAGAATGGAGTGTCGCAATCACAAAAACTAATATCAAATCATTCGCTTCAATTATTAGAAGATTTCATATTTGTTTCCAGTCCTATGTCTAGAGCCCAAATGACAGCAGCTCCTCTAATTAAAAAATATAAAAAGAGCTTACTAATAGATAGTATTTTTTCTGAGATTCCTTCTTCAAAAGTGATCGCCTCAGAAAAAAGAGAATGGCTAAAGAAAATTATGACAATGAATGTTGATGTCTTGCCTCAAGATGTTGCAGAGTGGAGAAACCATATTATAAGTAGAACATTAAGTTTTTCAGAAAATACAATTATTTTTTCTCACTTTATGGTTATCAATGCTGTGGTAAGTGGCTTAATGAATCGCCCAGAAATTATGTATTTTTATCCTGACTATACTTCTATTACAAAAATTACATTGCAAAACAATAAAGCAGTTAATATTTCTTTAGGTGATGAAAAAAAAACTATCATTAATCTCTAAAAACCTATTGAGCAATTTTTAAACAACTGTAAACTGATATTTCTCTTTATTAATTATTCATTCATTTTGGGAAGTAAAAAAAAATCATTTGATAGCTACTCCAAGAAACCTCTCAAAGAAGAGGTAAGAAAGGCTCTGAAAAGATATTTTGCACAACTAGATCAAAAACATATGCCTATTGATGTATATCAATTGGTTTTAAATGAAGTGGAGCCGCCGTTATTAAATGCTGTGATGAGATTTGCAAATAATAATCAATCTCAGGCTTCAAGAATCTTAGGTATTAATAGAACCACCCTTAGAACAAAATTAAAAAAATATAATATTAAATGATGCATTCAATTAAACCCAAAACTGCTCTTATAAGTCTTTCGGATAAGACCGGTCTTGAAGAGCTTATCAATTTCCTAGTTTCTGAAAACGTAAAGATTCTTTCGACTGGCGGAACTTATAAAGCAATCAAGGAAATTACATCAGAAGTTATAGAAGTGTCAGACTTCACTGGTTTTGAGGAAATGATGAATGGAAGAGTTAAAACACTGCATCCTAAAATACATGCTGGTATATTGGCAAGACGTGATCAAGATCTAGAAGTTC
>ERZ1048068.747-NODE-747-length-27648-cov-14.759577_pt1 | contig 27648 bp, 46 predicted proteins | sample MGYA00383098_ERZ1048068 | MGnify/ENA primary metagenome ERZ1048068 (study PRJEB29581, sample SAMEA5548368) | metagenome | biome: marine; feature: coastal; material: water | depth 1 m | study: Short-term variability in the microbial, nano- and picoplankton... | reverse complement strand
ATAAACGAGCTCAGTTGCTTTGGTTACTATATTAGTCATAATTTTTTGCCTCTCTAATTGCCTAACTGTTATATACAGTATAAGGTCAACAGCCGAAGATGTCAACCTCTTATTGTCCAAAAACTATTTTTTATTGTCTTCTGGATCTTCCTGTCTAGCCATATACATTTCTTTACGAAGTCTTTCTATCTTAGGCATTGACCCAGGGCCTTCCCAGACATCGTTCATCACTTCATTCATCTCGTCCAAAGGTATTCTAGAAAACCTAGTAACCTTAGGGAAACATTCCATTAGGAAGTCTCTTAAACCTTGTGGCACCTTCTTGTGATCAGTGAACGCCCAGGTTCCGTTGAAACCGTTTAGGTAATAAGGTATGTCAGTTGGCTGACGCTCCCAATAAGTTTTTTCTTTGTTCATATATTAATCCTCGTTATATTTTAAAATTTCTATTTCACCTTTCTCATCTTTACGATGTTTAAGATATCCATTTGCAATAAGGTTGTCAATTGTTGCCTCGACTACCTTAACGCCAGGCCTTGCGACCCACATTCCAAACCCAGTGCCAACCACATAAGCGAACAGCATCCAAGCCGTGTTTGAATCAAACATTATAGATTTCCTTTCTTGAAACCACGTTTAACTTCTTTACTAATTTTCTTTTCGTTTTCCTCAAGAAATTCTTCAATTTTTTGTTGTTGAAACATTTTTTTAAGCATCCAACGGTGTTTACGAAAATAGTAGGTGCTGTCGTATTCGGGAAGTTTATGCTCCCAAATAAAGATTTCATCTTTATGTTGCATCCACATTTCGTTGCACCAACACCTAAATTCACTTGGTTCATTATATATAGGTTTGAATTCCTCTGGAATGTTTATCATACTATACCTCGCTGATGGGGTTATAGGTTACCGGAGAACTTTTGAAGAACACCTCGTTCTGTTCTTCAATGTCGCGTTCAAAACTAGCAACTTGGTTCTCGTATTTTTGAATCTTCGTTTGTAGATCAAAATCACGCAAGTCTCCAGTTTGATATAAGACTTGCAATTCTTTAAGTTCGTCGATAAATTCTAAAATGTCAACCATTGTGTTCTCCGTTGCTTTAAGTTATACATACATTATAGGCTCAACAGCCTAAAGTGTCAACCTCTAATCAACCATTTCTGGTGAGTAAGATTTGAAGTATCGGATAGGTGATGTATCACGTGGTGGACTCTCTTTAAGTTCAATCGTAATACCTTTTGCCTTTGCCGCTTCAATAAACTTTATTGCATCACAATCTTCTTCAAGGTATGCCGTTTTGCCTTTCACGTATGAGTGTTGGGAAATTTCTGCCTCAATACCCATCATCTTTAGTTCACCAAGTTTTACTGCCAACCAACCGTGACCAGCATCAGAGTGCATCACTTTTTTCATTACTGCCATTTATTTTCTCCTATGCAAAATCACTGATGTGTTCAACGAATTGCAATTCATTCTTGCCAGTTTCAATTTTGTATATCGCTAGGTGGCAAGCTCTCTGCGAATACCTTTTTACATGCTTCTTCAAGTCTTCTATTGACTCTTGTCTTTTCTGCCAATAAGTTCTTCCGCTGAACTTATCAATTGTCATACCGTGAATTTCCATATTACCAAGCCTCGTAAATAGTTGGCATATTGAAACCGTTTGCGGTACAATAGTTTTCTAGCTGATCCATAACTCGACCTAATCGGTTAGCCTTACGTCCAGCTTCTGCGTTAGAAATCTCTCCGTCGCAGTGTAAATTCTCTGGTGAAAAGTCGCAGTCTAATGCTTCTGCGATTGCGTTGATATCTGCTTGGTTCATCTTACCAAGTTTGATTGGACCTGGGTGTCCGTAGAACCCGCCCCATTGATTGCGTTGACTAATATAGTCGTGTAATGCTTTCATAATTTTGTGCCTCTCTAATTGCCTAATTGTTATATACAGTATAGCCTCACTAGAGGCTATTGTCAACCTCTTCTATGCCATTTCTTCTTCGCAGGATTCACAGACTGAACCCCAGTCTGTTTCATCATCACATTCTTCGCAGAAGTTCTGCTCTGGATCTTCATATCTAAAGATGTCATCTGTGTTCTCTTGAGTGATCAAATGCGGATTAGCTAAGATAAATTCAATAGTCATATCCATCATTGATTCAATAGCAAGTTGAAGATCACCACCATTATAATTTCCTTGATATATTCTACCACGAGTGTATTCGTAGATCCTACCGTAGACGTTTGTATTGTCTGCGTCTAGGACACAATATTGATCCAAGAAGTTGATAGCGCCTGAAGTGTTATTGCCCATTCCGTTGTTGTAAAAGTCATAGGCCAGTCTGTTAGCCGCTCTAATCAACTCTCCAGCAACCACATCTGAGTTGCCACTACCTGGCATCAATTGAATAAATTCATCAAATTGTGATTGATGTCGGCCATTGCCATTCCAGTAAGTATTTTCCATAATATAAGCCCTCCGCTTAATGTTTAATTTATAATACTAGTATAAGGTCAACACCCGAAGATGTCAACCTTTTCTTTACCAATTTACATTGACCAATATGATTCAGAAAGTGGACTCATATAGTGTGGCTCGTTCACTGAAGCAGTATGAGTTATCTTCTTACCTGTCCCTGGACAAGTGCCAGTTTGGGTAACAGTCTTCTCAATTTTATCGTGATAATAATCTGCTTCTGCAATGCCGCATATATATAGTGGCGAATTTTCTGCTTTTGCTTCGTCTCTGTCACGTTCAAAACCATACTTAGATGCCATCAATTCAAAACGCTGAGTTTCGAACTTCTTGTGCATTCTAGTCATTGCTGCCTTAGCCGCGCCCATTGTTTTATATTGAGCCTTAAGGTAGTGTTTACCGCGAGTTGGATTAGATTCAATCCTTGAAGTTTCTTTGTTATAAATGTAGAACATATTGTGCCTCTCTTGTTTAATTGCCTAACTGTTATATACAGTATAGCCTCTAATCACAGAGAAGTCAACCTCTTATTGTCCAAAATAAAAGGATTGATTAATTTTAGTGGTAAAAGAAAGGTGCTAGTCGTTATAACCTGGAACTATTTCTCGCCAGTTTGGACCATACATTTCTTCAAATTTGGTTTCTTTCCAATTTTCTGGCTTTTGGTTGCTTGGATGCTTGAGAGCGGCCATTTCTTGATTTGGAAGAATCACCCAAGATTCTCCGCACCGAATGCAAGGATCTTCAGAGGCATATCCATAGTGAGTGTTTCCAACGCCAGTGAGGGGTTCGGGTAGTGAGGAACACGCAGTGACAGTGATAAGCAGTAGTGAGCCTAGTAAGGCTTTTTTACTTTGTCTAGTGACCAATCTTTTAAACAATTTCTTCTCCACGGAAGTTTAAGTTTAGCACCATCACGATCAAATGTAACCCATTTGTTCGGTAAGTACCTAAGATGTATAGGCCACTTACGATCTGTAATATCTAGGTCGTTCCATAACTCGTGTCGAACCTTTAGTTCTGTAATTTCAACTAGTCCTACACAAGCTGCCCACGACTTATCTGTTCGTTTGCGTCCCATTACTCTACTACTATACTATAACCACGTATAGAAGTCAAGTGAATTGGAGGGGTAAATACTTTACGCAACAATCGTTGCTTGAAAAGGAGAGATTCCAATGTCAAATTTAAAAAAAGTAAGCCTAGAGTTAGAAATAGGCCAAGAAATTCTTGTGGGGAACAACAATGAAAGAGCTAAGATTACAAAAATTGAATATCACGATAGGACAGGGGAAATCAACATCAACACAACTAGGGGACCGCGTAAAGTTTTAACTTTCCGTTTAGCCGAAGATCGCTACAGCGGGGCCTGTGCTAATCCAGCCGACAAGTATAGATAGATTTACTTATGTATGTGATCATCTACGCTAAATACATATATGCGTATTAAAGAGATCACCGAAGGTAAACCTAGTCCATCTTATTGTAGAAATACACCCAAAGACAAAATGGGTGTAAGTGCTAAAGCGTCTTGTAAAAGTCGTGGCCTAATATCACGTGACGGCAAGAAGTCACACAAGATAGGCAAGAAAAGAAAAACAGTTGGCGGCAGACGAATAAAAGGAAAAAAGTATGGTGGACCACTTCCAGACTGGAGTTAATTTCCAAGGGAAACTCCTAGTAGCACATCCAAATTTAACAGGATTTTTTTCACGCACAATAATCCTAATTTATCAAGACGATCCAAAGAACGGAATCTCAGGGCTTGTACTAAACAAACCAACACAAGTAACCGTTAAACAGATTGTAGAAGATAGAGGCTTTGGATATGACGGCACTGAGCATATGTATAAAGGCGGTCCTTTAAACGATCAAGCAATACTAATGATACACGAAGATCAATGGTATAGCGAAAACACTATGCAAATAGGTAACGGATTATCTATAACAAGTGACAACTTAATGATTGAAAAAATGTCTATGAATAATACTCCACGTCAATGGAGAATGTCTTTAGGTATGGCAGGTTGGCACCCCGGACAATTACAAAAAGAACTAGCAAGTAAAAATGGCTGGTTGACTTGTGATGCTAGTTGTGCTATAGTGTTTGATAAAGATGGTGAGAGACAATGGAACAAAGCAGTACAGGAATGTGCGAATCAGAAAATAGACTCGTATTTCTAAGACAAGAACAAGAAAAGTATGCACAAGGTTCGCCTAGGTGGCTTGACCTGCAATCAGAATTAGATCAGATCGTTGCACAAAATTATATTGAATACGTAAATAGATAAAATAGCAAGAAAGGAACACACAATGTTTAGGATGATGACTATACTGTGTTTTTTAGGATTACTTTTACTAACAACTAATCCATTAGCAGCCGAAGCAAATAAACTACCAAAGGGTGACATCCCTACAATTTTTACAAGAGCACCTTGTGATTCTTTACCTAAAATGCTACAAACAATGAAAAAGTATAAAGAAGAATTGTTATTCACAGGCAGCGGTATGACTTTTTCAGCACAAGGACAACCGTTTAACGGAGGTATGATGTTCTTTGTTAATCAAGATACAGGTACTTGGAGTATGCTTCAGTTGTTTGGGGATGGTATGAGTTGTATGGTAATGAATGGCAGAAGTTTTGAACCATTTGCAGGTAAACCAATGTTTAAGGATAAGGATAAATTATAATGTGGTCATTAGTTTTTATATACTTCTATGAAGTAACTCCTTATGTAGAATTAGTCAGCAATCATACTAGTATGGTAGAGTGCTTTCAGTCAAGAGAAGCTTTAGCAGAAGATGTTGGATTAGGTAACGGTTATTTTAAATTAGAACAGCAAGCTATCTGTATTAATAGGAACCCTTCTTAGGTATGGATGACTAAACGTAATGGCAGACACTTTAGTCCTTAATGCAGACGGACAACCAATATCGTTATTACCACCTTCAACTATTCAGTGGAAGGAAGCAATCACATACTTATGGTTAGAAAAAGTAAACGTACTTGAGTGGTACGATGATTGGGTAGTGCGTAGCAATAGTTGGGAAACACGAGTACCAGCAGTAGTAATGTTGAAGGACATGTATCAGCGACGGCGAAGGCCTAGGTTCTCTAAATACAACGTCCACCTAAGAGATATGTTCACTTGCCAATTCTGCTTACAACCCTTCCCCCAAAAACAATTAACATTAGATCACGTACACCCTATAAGCCTAGGCGGTAAAACTAATTGGGAAAATATTGTGAGTGCGTGTAACCCGTGTAATAGTAAAAAGGGCAGTAAGTTGATTAAGCCTAAAACACTTCCTTACCGCCCTGATTATTATGAACTTGCAAACAAACGTAAGCAATTAGATTTTACTATTAAACATCCTAGTTGGAGCAATTGGTTAAGTTAGATACGTCTAATAACAATGATACCGTAACGATCCATTACTACTTCTTCGCAATCTATTCTGTCAATTACAATACGTACTAAGTTTATCATAGTTTGACTGTTGCCACACACTATTGTAAGCGGCAACATTTTTTGATTCATTAAGATAAAGTTTTCTACTTTATGATCTACATCGTAGTGTCTAACACCGTGTAGATCTAACTTACTTAAACCATCCAACTTTTTTACCGGTTTCTATTCTGTTGCTATGCTCTTCAACAGTACCTGGATAACGCCAAGCCCAGATAGCAACCAGTGCCATAAAGCCTCCGCTCCACGCAACTGCCTTGATATTTTCTGTCGTAAACCACAAAAACGCAAGTGAACTAGCCATAACTATAACCATTGCGTATTTGCCCTTGGTAGGGAATACTCTTTTTTGTACCCAGTTTGTTAAGAACGGACCAAAGTATTTGTGATTGTATAACCAATCGTGCATCTTCTTATTACTTTTAGCAAAACAATATGCTGCAAATACTAAGAAAATACTAAATGGAATACCTGGAACTATAACGCCCACATATGCCATACCTAATGATAGAAAGCCAAGTCCCATCCATATATATTTTTTAATTTTGTTCATCAAAAACCTTTCTTAATGCACTAACTAACTCACTCATCATAGCATCAGTATGAAAAGGTGTTGGTGCGAATCGTAAACGTTCAGTACCTTCTGCGACCGTAGGATAATTTATAGGTTGCACGTAGATACCGTACTCGTTAAGTAAAGCGTCACTCATTGCTTTACACTTGAATGGATCTCTAATCATAACAGGAACAATGTGTGAAGTAGCGTCTTTGTGTACTTCTAATCCAGCACGTTCAAGTTTCTTTTTTAGTTTCTTAGCTGCGAGTTGATGCTCGTCTCTTAGCTCAGGATGATCCTTTAAAAATTTAACACTAGCCAAAGCACCTGCACAAATGACAGGGCTAAGACTAGTGGTAAAAATAAACCCAGATGCAACAGAGCGAACAGCGTCTATGACATCTGCATCCCCTGCTATATATCCACCTGTGACACCGTAGGCTTTGCCTAACGTTCCGTTGACTATGTCAACTCGACCTTCCCCTAGTTTTTCACATACTCCTGCACCTGTACTTCCATACAAGCCAACAGCGTGAACTTCATCAATATAGGTCATCGCATCGTAACGTTCAGCCAAGTCGCAAATCTCTGAGATAGGAGAGATATCACCGTCCATACTATATACAGACTCAAAAACAACGCACGGCGTCCCGCCGTTCGTGGTTACTTCTTTTAGTTTATCTTCAAGATCTCTCATATTGTTGTGCTGCCATATCTTTTTGTCAGCACCACTGTGTCTTATACCTTGAATAAGACTGGCGTGATTCATTGAATCGCTTAAAAACACAATGTTGGGAACAATTGATTTAAGAGAGATAAGTGTCCACTCATTTGCGACATACGCTGAACTATACAAAAGAGCACTCCCTTTGCTATGCAAAGTAGCTAATTCGTGTTCAAGCGCAACATGATAGTGCGAAGTGCCACCAATGTTTCTAGTGCCACCACTGCCAGCACCTGTCTGATCCAACGCAGTATGCATTGCATCAATAACAATTTTGTTCTGGCCCATTCCGAGGTAATCATTTGAGCACCAGTTTACAATCTCTTTGATTGCATACTTTCCGTACCAAATAGCTTTAGGAAACTTTCCGCGTTCTCGTAGTATATCATTGAATACACGGTACTTGCCTTCCTGTTTCAATTGTTCAAGTTTTTGTTGGAATGGTTTTTTATCTATCATATTACTACTTACCATATTAGGATAAACTATAAGTATGTTATGAACAGTACATTTAAAGGTTTAATTTTATGATTGGAATAATTGGATACGGATTTGTAGGCAAAGCTGTTGCTGAAGGATTTTCTAAAACAGATCACGTAATTTGTGATCCTAAATTTAATAATGTAACAATACAAGATGTTTGTGATACAAACCCTGACGTAATTTTTGTGTGTTTACCAACGCCGTATGATAATAGTAATTACTCTTTATTAAAAGGAGCCCTGCAGGAAATTAAAGACTCTCAATACAGTGGGATTGTTGCTGTTAAAAGCACCATACTGCCACATCATCTTGAAAACTTTGATATAGTATTAAATCCAGAGTTCTTATCTCGTGCAACTGCTAAAGAAGATTTTGTTAATCCTCCCTTTGTACTGTTTGGAGGAAATTTAGAAGATTGTAAGCAACTAAATACAATATACGAAAAATATTCAACTGTAAATTTAACCAATGTGAAGTATACTGATATTAAAACAGCATCATTAGCAAAATATACTTTTAATTCGTTTTATGCAACAAAATTAACTTTTATGAATGCAATATACGATATTACACAAGACATTAATGTCGACTTTGAAGAGTTAAAGGCAGTTTTAAAGATGTGGCCTTGGATGATAGGTGTAAGTCACTTAGATGTTCCAGGACACGAAGGCAGAGGGTTCGCAGGCCCTTGTTTACCAAAAGATACTCAAGCATTAGCAGATCAGTTCGATGTTACACTACTGCAAAGTGTTTTAGACTTAAATACACTATATAGAAAAGAGGATACAAATGGCAGTAATTGATCTTAACGTAACTAGCACTTGCAACTTAGGTTGTACATATTGTTCTGAAGGCTTCGAGTGTGGCTTATCAACAATTTTTGAAGAAAACACTTATGTAACTCTTGATAATGTTGACGAACTAATGAACAGCATTAAAGACCCAAAGAAAGATATTTACTTTTGGGGAGGAGAGCCGTTTATTAACTGGGAGTTCTGTAAAGGCGTAATGGAAAAATACCAAGACGATCCTAACTATAGTTTCTTCTTTTACACAAACGGAATGTATCTTAAAAAATATCTTAATCCTCTATTAGAATTCCAAAAGAATTTAGGTGGACGTCTAAGACTGCAAGTATCCTATGACGGTAAAGCAGTTAACGATATTACTCGTCCAGATAAAGCAGGAAATCCAAGTAGTGAAATGGTTAAGGCAAACTTTATGGCTGCAAAAAATGCAGGACTAAATGTTAATATGAAAAGTGTACTTACTGCTGAACACTTCCATTTAATATTTGAAGCATTCTTAGATGTTATACAAATGGATGATAATTATTTTCCAACACCAGACTTGTACTCACGTTTAACTGAAGAAGAGTTTATGCCGCATTTAGAAGCATTAAAAGTTGGCCTAAGTAAGATTGCAAAATACATTTACAAGAACAACCTAAACCCAGAAAAGTTTGGTTGGTTCCAACAGTCAAGAGCATTATGTGCTTCAGGTATCAATTATATCTCAGTAGATCTTAACGGTGATATATCACCGTGCCACGGATGTATGTACAAAGACTCACACGATCATATCTTAGGAAACATTCACGAAGTAGAAGATATTGATGCATTGATTGCAGAGAAAAGTGCAGAGTACAAAGACGCACTTGCTAATCAACCACTTGATTGTTTAAACTGTGATGCAATGTTCTGTATGAAATGTAACTCAGCAACATACGAGAAATCAGAAAAAGATACGTATTGGGAAAAGTGGAGCGACCATACAGCAAATTGGCAAACGTGTAAAGTGTTCAAACAAAATGAAGTAGTACATCACGCATTAAGAACAGCACTTAAGAGTTATGTTGCTCCAACACAAGAAGATAAAATGAAAGCAGAAAGTTGCACAGTATAAAGGATAACAAATGTCATTTACTTTAGAAGTATCAGTAACAGAAAAGTGCAACCTAGGTTGCCCATATTGCTATGTAGCAAACAAACCCACATATATGACTAAAGAAGTATTTGATGCAGGCATTCCGTATCTATATAATCTTATGAAAAGGTCCAATGAAAGAGATTATTTTGTAAGTTTCTTTGGTGGCGAGCCGTTATTAAATTGGGAGTTAATGGAACACGCTATTCCTTTTTTACACAACGATCCTAAGTGTAGAGGCTTTAACGTTATTAGTAATTTAACAATGTTAGATGATGAAAAAGCAGAGTTCTTAAAGAAATACAACTGTGGAATTAGTTGGAGTTTCGACGGTATGGGATCAAATGAAAGTCGCCCATTACTACCAATATTAGAAAACACAAATCCAGAAACTGGAGAACTGTTTGACGGTATACTTGATTTATACAATCAAAAAAGAGATCTGTTAATAGAAATGGTTAACGGTTGTAAGGTAATGATATGGCCAGGCAACACAACAGAGATGACAGAAAACTTTGAGTTCCTATTAGAATGGGGAGTTGAACATCCAGACTTTAGTATTGTACGAGACGATGTGTGGACACAAGAAGATTTACACGTCTTTCACGACGAACTTATACGATTAACTGATACATATATAGATAAGTTAAAAGCAGGTATTCCTTGTTCAGTAGGTTTTTTAAGACTTTCAATTCTTGATACATTATTTGGACTAACAAAAGGTAAACGTAAGCACGGATGCTTTGCAGGAGTTAACGGTGGTGTATTAATGAGCTCAGGAGAGTTTTATCCTTGTGCTAGATTTGCAAGTAAAAAGATTATGCAGATGGATGAGAAGTATAACTTTGAATACTTTCAAGAGAAGTTTGCACCAGGCAACTATAACAAGTGTGAAGAATGTAGACTAAGACAAGTGTGCAACGCAGGTTGTACATATTCACAAGTAATGAACGGCAACAAGCCTGTAGATAGTATTTGTGAAATTTATTTAATGACATACGAACAAGCAATGCGAGTAGTACACGAATGTAAAGATCTTCCAGTATTCCAAGACCTAATGGTGCATTGGTTAAATGATGTAAAAAGTGAGAATTCAAACTAATGACAGATAAAAAAAGAAAATATAAAAGTCTTATACACGATGTTCCTAACAAGGTTGAAATACAGAAAAAAGAACACGAGATGCAAAACGTTCTTACTGTTGAAGAACTTGAAGAACAGTTAGAAGAAGCAATTAAAGGTAAGGCAAGAGTTGACTCTAAGTATGTTGATTATCAGTCACGGGGTCATCTATACGATTATAAAATTAACTACACAGAATTTTTAGATGATATGGCACACATTATGCGTGAAGTTAAAGCTCGTCCTGAAGAAGAGCGATATAAAAGTCGTGTGCCATTAATGATTCAGTAATGACCCAAGAAGCTACACTTCTAGACGAATTTTTTGAAGAAGGCGTCGGCTGCACATTTAATCAAATGAATACCAGCGATAAGCCGCTACAAGAAGGGTACGGTGTTAATGTTGTATACCTTACAAATAAATGTAATATGGCTTGTACGTACTGCTATGAAGATCTAGCAGACAGACCCTCGCAGTTACAAACTAAAGCAAAGATAAAACAACATATTGATCAAATACTTGAACGTGAAAGCGATCCTGATCAACAAACACTTATTTTACTGTTTGGTGGCGAAGCTACCCTTGAATGGGAAAACTGCAAGTATGTAATGACATACGCTTATTCTAAGAAGAAAAACGTACACTTTCAGTTAACAACTAATGGAATAAAGTTTCTTAGTGATAAATTTTTAGATCAATACGCTAACAATTGGTTTCAACAACGAGGTTTTCTAAGTGTTGATATTAGTTTTGATGGAGTAGGCAACAAAGAAAGAATATATCACAATGGTAGACAAACAGCAACTGACGTTATTAAAGTATTTAGAAAGTTAAATGAGAGAGGGTTACAATGGCGACTAAGGTATACATTTCATAATCTAAATATATATTCTGCATATGATGACATTACTAGACTTGCTAAACTATTTAAACCTCATAGAATTATAACTAGTGTAGCTTGGGACACCCTTGACAAAGATATGCTAAAAGAATTAATCAGAGTCAAAGATAGTTTGCGATCAGACTGGATAAATAACATTATAGACATTCCAGTCTGTGAGTTATTTTGTGATAGCTGTGACGGATGCGGAGTAAGAAAAGAAACAGTTCAACTGTACACAGACGAGGGCAATGTAAAAGGAAGACAATGGAACGAAAATGACGAAGCGTTCGATGACTTTAAACCAAAAAGAGATGAAAAATGATTATAGAAAAACTACAACAAATCAATAAACTTATCGACGAAGTTGCTGAAGAAGATACAGGAGTTGCTAATGTATTAAGAGACTGTTTTGGACTGTCATTTAATATTTTAGAAGCTGTTGCTAAAAACAACGGAAATATTAGTGAGCTTGATGTGTCAGATCAAATTACATTGGTGTCTGAAACGCTAGGCATTGATATGGAACAATTAGTAATACACGCAATTACTGAGTTTAACGATCAAATGGACCTAGAACAAAAAGCAGCAGATGAACAGACTCTCGCATTTATCACAGCAGACGAAGATGTTGACGATTATGAAAGATTCATAGATGAAAACAACGTAAAAGAAAATTTAGATTTTCTAAAAGGAGAAGTGTAAAATGGCTAATACTGCTGCAGGAACTCCTAATAACACATCGTCTTCGGTAACTGGTTCAAACAGTGCAGACACAGTATCATATACGTTTAATAATGTAGCTGCTGGCGATCTAATACAAGATGATACATTCCAGGCACTGGGTATAAAGATTAACCAAGAACGTGTTCGTCGTGGCTCTTCCGCAAACAATGCTATTAAAGATCTAGCTGACTTCTCCGGAAGCATTCAGTATGCCGAAATGGAAAAATTACGTTCATCTGTAGCAATACAAGGTTCTAATCCTCCTACATACAGCGGAAATCAAAACGGTACATTCAGCGGTAACGGATTTCAAACAGCTGGCGTTGCTGAACAAGGCGCAGCGGCAGCTGCAAATACTTTTACTTTTACTAGAGCAACAGCAAGTTTTACCGGCAACCCTGGTACAATCAGCGCAAGCGGAAGCTGGTCAGGCAAGCCTAAAATTACAGCAGCTCTTTTTAACACAATCATCCAAGGATTGAAAAATCAAGGTGCTGAGTGTGTATGTAACTGTAACTACTGTACTTGTAACTGTAACTACTGTACTTGTAACTGTAACTTCTCTTGTACTTGTAACTGTAACTATAGTGATGTAACAACGAAGAACAACATTGTATATATGTAATGAGCCTCGAGAAGATAAACAAACTCAACCCAGCAGAATACACATACATCGATTCTAAATACGGCAACACTAACAAAAAGTCTATGGGCTGTATGGCACAAGAACTTGCTGCTATCTGGTCTGAAGAAGAGTATATGTTACTACGCAAAGACGAAAACGGCAAACTAATCGTTTCTAACCCTGATCAACTAATTTATCCGCTAATTAAAGCTGTACAAGAACTTTCACAAAAGGTAGAGGAACTAGAGAATGAGCGAAAATAAGTATACAGAAGTTGAAGGAATTGATGCTACAACATACGCAGGAAAGGCAGCCCTTGCAGTAAAGAAGAAAGCAAGAGGTATCCTTGGAGACGAACTAGTTATTTTTACACTAGTAAAGTTTGTTCAATTTATGCAACTTAATAACAAGTTTAATTCACTTGGTATACAAATTACCGAAGACAATAAAGAAGAATGTTATATTCAAATTATTGAGATGGAAAAGCCAGAATTAATTGATGACTTAGAATTATATATTGATTTAAATGATGAAATCAATGATATCGTTAAAAAGAAAGATGAATATACTGGTCTTATAGACAAACTACAGAACTCACTTGATCCTAACGACTCAGAAGCAATAAACTCTATAGTTGAAAGTTATCTGAGGAGATAATTTTGTTAATTATAGTATGTGGCAGCGAAGGCATACATAAAAAGTTCTTGACACGAAAAATACTTGCTGCTACGAATAACTTTACTATACAAGATTATATTGTAGACTTTAATACATACCCCCTTAGAATATTAGATGCTACAGGAAATCTAGTATATCAAAGTATAAGCAAAGCAACTAACAAGTTTTCGTACTCGGATCAAATTACCTTTAACGAAAATGATATGAACCCAAATGCCTTTGGCAAAGGCATTGATATTCTTTGTAATACAACTTTTGGTAAATCAATAGTAAAGCAAGCATTAAAGATAGAACAACAATATTTTTTAGATGGTATAAAGTATTACAGAGATGTATTTGCTAATCACGCACTAGACTATAAATTATTAAGTTTAGATGTTGACAGTGATGAAGATGCTAGGGAAAAACAATCTTTCTATAACGATTTAATAGACACTTATAATGCTTCTAAATTAGATAATGTTGTTGTATGTGGATCATTTGGTAAAACATATGTAGAAAAAATAGCACAGGACATAGGCAAAGAAAATATATTAGTTTTAAATATCATAAGACATCCGTCTGTAAGTTGGTGCGTACATCAAAAGTCAGATGCATATTATAACTTACATAAGAGTAGTAACTTAGAAGGTCGTGAAGGTGATATTGAAAAGTTTTATGAATCAACTCTTGCAGCAATATCTATAAAAGATTTAGACTATGTAAAAAATATTAAGTTTGAAGATATAATTCATAGTGGTTTAGAAGTACTAGGCAATAGAGTGAAACTACCTGTAGGATATGAAGCATTTAATAACTACATTACAGAGTATGAAGTAAACAATGTATTAACACAAGGTCTAGCCAACGAAGATGTAATACAAGATATGAACACACAGCTATCTAACTTTAAACAGAACGAAAGTTTTGATGTAAGTGGAGTTGAATTACCAGATGACGTAAACGACTATTTTCCTAGTAATATATTTACAGAACTAGGATACACTCCAATTAACTACAGAGATATAGTAGACAAGCGATAAATAGTTATAATAATTAGGAGATGATGATGCTGATTGTATTAACAGGCGCCGTTGCAACATATAAAAGAACACTAGCAAATGCTATTAAATTAAGTCTAAACAATATAACGATAGACGGTTACACTGTTGATTTTTTATCTACCCCTTGGAATGTTTATGACAGTGAAGGTACTTTAGTTTACGGAGCTGAAACTAATGCAATGTGGCTAAATGAAGATGGTTCTGCTAACGAAGCAGGGCTCGCAGCATTTGAAAATGCTAAAATATACGAGCGTGATGTGCTATCAGATGCTAGTTGGCTCAATCACTTTGAAGATACTTTTGTTGATCTAGCACACGATTTAGGCGTTACAAGCAATAAGATTTCAGTAGTAGATAGCAACGTTGAAGATAGATTAGTTCCTAGTAGTTATCAAGACATAATTGACAATTACACTAACAGACTTACAGACACACACGTAATCACAGGTGTGTTTGCAAATTGGGTATTAGAAGATTTAAAAACTGATATTGGTGCAGATAATATTAAAGTTATTAATATACAAAGAAATCCGTCTTCTGCATATTGGGCATTTTTCAAAGATAACCCTAGTGTAGTACCAGCTGATGATCGTGGAGTTACTACTGATATTGATTTTAGTGTATCTGATACACTAGAAGGATATTATGAGCATTGGATTAATGCACAGTTAATGTCATTTAAAACAGCCGAACTTGCGTGGGTTGACACAATTAGATTTGAAGATATTATGCAAAACGGTTTAACAATATCAAGTACAGAGATTGCCCTACCAGCAGGAATGGCAAGTCATAATGGCAATATAACTGTTTACGAAAACGTTATAGTCGATGATAACGGAAACGAAATAACAGCAAGTGATATAACTGCTCTTAATACTAAGATTAGCACATTTGATTTTGCAACTAACTTCCCTACAGATCTTAGCGAAGCAGAAAATACATTTTTAGATGGTGTTGATATGAATACTTTCTTTCCAGCAAACTTATTTACAGCACTTGGTTATACAGCATTAACATATGACCAGATCATCGCTAGTTAATCTTAAAAACTACGACATTACATTAACTACATCGTGGGAAACTAAACACGGTGTTAGTGGCCATATGTTTGAACTTATAGAATACTTTATGCATTTAAGGTTTACAAAAAACTTAAATGTAGGAATACTTTTATCAGACGGCACTACCTGGAATGAACTCTACACAGCAGTAGTTGAAAAGTATGAACTAACACAGGACGAGCTAGTTGATCTAAGACATCATACACACGAAAAGTTTCAACCTAAATGTTTATTAGTAAACACTTTACTAGTAGTTGACGGATCACTTAGAACACATAACGCTGACATAATAGCAGACAAAATATTCTTGTTCCGTTGTGCAGAAACAGATATAGTTAGAGATAATGTTGTTGTACTACAAGACAATGATGTATATGATCCTTTGCCTAACAGTATACACTATAAGAAGAAAATATTATTTGATAGGTATTGTGAACTAGATACAACAGCACCAAACACGGCAATGTTTTACCTAACAAACAACAGTAGATTATGTGCTATTACTACAGACCAAATGCAGTCAATAGTTAGTAAGCATAAGTTTGATAATTATATAGCATTGACAAACAAAGACTTGCAAATAGACGCTATAGATAGTATAATTGTACCAGTCAGGAACCTCTGGAATTTGTTCTCAACCTACATATATACTAATACAGCTTTGGAATTTGATTGCAGTCCAAGGTTTGTTGCTGAGTGTGAGTTTTATAATAAAGAAGTCATATATGAAATAGACTATCACGACAAAGGGCTTGCCGCAAGACTATACGATATGAAACACGGGGATATTTGGTTAAGAGCAGACGATGAAATCAGTACTAGATTATAGCACATATGGCATTGCACTGGACACAACTACCACACCCAATGCAAGAGCAAGACTTAACACAGGTTTCTTGTGCAACTATAACTGTGAGTTCTGCTACTACAAAGACCGACTAGATCAACGTGACAGCCTTGAAACTATTAAAGAACGTATAGATGACATATACGCCTATGGTATACGTGAAATAGATCTAAGTGGCGGCGAAAGTTCAATAGAGCCTAACTGGCTTCCAATATTAGATTACTGTAGAGAAAAAGGCTTTGAACATATCAGCTGCCTAAGTCACGGCGGCAAGTTCTGTAATATGGACTTTCTAAAACTATCATACGAACACGGGCTTCGTGAAGTATTGTTTAGTCTACACGGCAGTAATGCAGAACTACACGACAAGATTACTGATCGTAAAAAGAGCTTTGAAAGAATACTACAAGCAATAGAAAACTGTCACGAGCTTGGCATAGTAGTTAGAGTAAACTGTACAGTGTACGATCTTAATCATCACACACTGCCAAACGAGTATGCAGATCTTATACTAAAACTAAAGCCACTTGAAGTAAACTTTATCACACTAAACTACGACACAGACAATCAAGACTTTCGTACAAATGATTACGGTGCAGTGACAGACAGCATTAAAAAGTGTATTGATATAATTGATCCAGCAGTGAAATATATCAATGTAAGATACACACCATACTGCTATATGGTAGGATACGAAAAGTACGTAGTTAATTATTATCAACATATCTATGATGTATATGATTGGAACCTAGCAATATACAATCACGAAATAGATACAACCAAACAATACACAGCAGTTGAGAAACTAAGACACAACTATGATGAAGCACGTAAGTTTAGACTCAATGCGTACTACAAAGGCAAAGAATGTTTAGACTGCAAATACCTATTCATCTGTGACGGAGTTGAAAAACAATTAAAAGACACTCCGCTTAAACCTGTAGAAGGCGACAAGTTAAAAGATATTAATCATTATAGAGGAAACTATTTTGACTAAACTATCTATACTAATATTAACACACAATAGGCCTGACCTATTTCAACGTTGTCTACACAGTGTACTATCACAACTTGACAATAGAACTGATGTTGAAATAATTGTAAACAATGATTCTAATGACATTAGAGAAATAAATGACAGTCGTGTGACCTACTACTACAAAAGTTTTGAACACCTAAGCAGTGTTTACGAATTCTTGTTACACAAAAGTCAAGGCGAATATGTTTACTTTCTAGAAGATGATGATTATCTTACAGCAGACTTTTTTAATAAAGTTCCTCTTGAAGGCAATCTTATTGTAGGCAACTATATGCCGTGTCACGACAAAGAAAATATGTTACAATATTCGATGATGTATCTAAACGAAGTACTAAGTGAAGATAAATTTCTTGACAAACTTGATTACAGAAGATTACAATTAGGTCAACATATATTCAAACGTAAAACTATTATAGACTTTGACTTTCCAGATGATAGTCATATAGCAAATGACGTACTATTAGTATTACACGCAGCCCAGAATGCGCAGACAGTAAATACATATAATAGAGTATTTTATCACCAAACACAAGATGGCGGCGACAACATATCGTTTCCAGAGAGCATAGTAAATGAAGTATAGTAAGCAACATCACATAGAGCAAGAACCTGATCATTTAAACATCCATTGGGATAGTTTAACTATCTGTCAATTGAAGTGTAGTTATTGTTATGCACGTAATGAGTACGGTAAAGAATGGGGTAAGCTCAGTAGTATAGAAACTATTGATGCAGTTATTGAATCACTTAGTCGCAGCGAACTAGGATTTAATCTTGGTCTACTAGGTGGCGAACCTACCCTTGGTCCACACTACTATTATATACTTGATAAGATATCAGCACTAGAAAAGAATAAGAAAATTTATGTTGTAACCAATGCCGAAAAGGACTTTACTGATCATCCTGACTATAGTGATAGGATAGCATTTTTGTTCTCCTGGCATCCAGCAGACTGTACAGACAGAGAGCGTTTCATTAATAATATGAAGTTGATGTTGAGCAGAGGATATCAATGTAAAGTAAATGTAATGTTGCATCACGACAAACGCTTGTGGCCAGACATAAAAGAAATGTTTGAAATATGCGCAGGCATTGAAGGATTGAAGGTACATCCACATTTTATTTACGGCAGCAGTATCTCAGAACTATTTCATTACAGAGAAAACTTTTGGGAGTACTTCAGTTTCTTAGAAGACTACCAAGAAAAGGATCTTATGTATGATGACGATGTGTTCAATGACTATCAGATATTCCATCAAGGCTTAACAAACTTCGAAGGCTGGAGTTGTTTTAACAACAACTATGAAATTGATGTGCGTGGTAACGTTGTAAAGTTTTGTTTAGGCAAAGAAGAAGGTACTAGTTTGTTAAAAAATAAAGACTTCTTTAAAAATATACAAGAAACAGTTCCTATGATATGTCCACACAAGGCGTGTAACTGTGACGGACTTCTAAAGCAGTACAAGGAAAAAGTATGATACACTTTAATCGCTTTATGAAAAACAAGCTGATATATTCGTATGATATAACTATGCGATGTAATCTACGCTGTTCATATTGCTATGCAACAGACATACTTGATAACAAGAAGTCAGGTGATGTAGCAGTTGCAGATAAAGTTGTACAAGCATTTAAAGACTACAAAGAAAACTATCCTGGACACATAATCGAACTAGACCTATTAGGTGGCGATCCATTAGTTGCAGCAAACATCTGGGACTTCATTGATGCTTATATGGAAACAGGATTTGATCTTTGGATTATAACAAACCTAATGATGGGCAAGCGAACATTAACAAAGGCAAAAGAATATCTAAACAAATATCCTAAGCTAGGAATATGTGCTACTTGGCATTCTGAAATAGATGATGAAAAGTTTAAAGAAAACTTGTTGTTCTTTAAAGATGCTACTAAGCCAATGTATAATCAAGTAGACGAAGTAACCTATAGAAACTTTGTAACTTCGTTTGTATTGTTTAATGATAATCCTGATATGTATGAAAAAGCTAAGTGGGCAGTTGACAATGACATATCATATGGCATAACAATATTGTATGATGACCAAATGTTATACAGACGAGAAATGAAAGATATGTGGACTGAAGAAACCAAATGGGTTTGGAGGAACAGTTATAATTATACTCACACTAAATGGACTTGGGACGACGAGCCTATAACTTTAGATCAGTTTGAAGATATGAAACTATCACAAATCTCACATAACTATAACTTAGTCTGTTATCCAAATAATTGGCATATAAGATATGACGGAGAAACATACAACAGTTGTAATTATCTACCAAGAATACGCAAACACATTGACGACGGAATACATCCTAAAAAACTATACTGCAAAGATATGGACTGTAAATGCTCTGTAACAGCTTGCAAGGAAGTATATAGCGAAAGATGATAGTAGAATGGGAAGCAGTTTTAGATTGTAATTACAAATGTCATTACTGTAGTAATGGCAGAAACGATCTGCTGGACAAGCCTATACGCTACGAAAAAGATATGGATAAGATACGTGCTTTTTTAGATAACATAAAAGCACAATGGCCTGACGAAGAAGTATTTGTATTTGGCGGAGAGCCTTTACTACATCCGCACATTGAAAAAATAGTAGAATACTTTAATAAGATTAATCTTAAATTTATATTACAAACTAACTTTGTTTTGACTAATAAAATTAGACGTATGGAACAAATGGGTTTAGACTTTATGGTACAAGTTAGTTTACATCCATTAGAAGTAACTGACGAACAAACCTTATATAATGATCTAAAAGAACTAGAACACAAAGTACGCCGTATAGATTGTATGTATATTGGAGAACCTAGTATGCAGATGTATAAAAATGTATTACCTTATATTAAAGATAAAAGCAAGTTGTTCTTAGCACCAGTTGCAGACTTTGAACTAGACAATGTTGTTAATGAATACTTGTACAAATTTAATAAAATTAAAGATGATAGATTGTTATCTAAAGTTTATAATTTTGAGCCCGGAAATAGATCATACGAATGGGAAAGTATGATGCGAGGCACAACCACAACCAAGGGCAAACCGTGCCTATATACAGGTAAGTATATACTATACGATCCTGCTTTGCAGTCGTATACGTGTAATATGCGTGAGAACAACGAAATTTGTCCTCACGAACAATGTTTTTTAATGTAGAGGACTTATGACTTCAGAAGCTACACCACACGATTTTAGGCAGTTTGGCGAAATCAGACCTAAGAAAGAATATAGAGTTCTTCAGGAAGATGACGGCAGCTTTGTACCTGATTATCATATCACTTATCGTTTAAGCGACAAGTGCAATATGTCGTGCGAGTATTGTAGATGGTATGACGGAGACAACTACGACTTTGCACTAGAAACAATTGAAAAGTTATATGAATTCTTTAGACACGAAAAGTTTAAAAGTGTCTTGTTTTACTTTCACGGTGGAGAACCAGGTATACACCCACACGTTATTCCAGTACTGGAAAAGTTAAAGGAACAAGAAAAAACTACAGGTATAAAAACTGTAATAGAGTTCCAGACAAACTTGTCCTACACGTGGCGCAGGGTAGAACAAATTATCAAATTAGTAGACAAGTTCAGTGTCAGCTATCATTTTATTGATTTGTGTAAAAGCAAAGACGAAGTACTACTAAAAAACTTTCATACTAATATGGCAAATATTATGGAGCAAGACTATCCACTCGAACGTCTAGATGTAATGCTAGAAAATGTTCCTGAAGATAGACTACAAGAGTTTTATAGTAATGTGTTAGGGTTTCTTAAATATGATAAAATAAAGTATAGCGAAATGATACATAGTTTTTGTCACTACGAAAATAATCCTACAACAAAGAAACAACATCTAGAGTTTTACGAAAAGTATAACAAGACTGAACAAGGTTATATGATTGACGGCGAGTATTATAATACAAATCAGTTATTCGAAAAAGGTGTAGACAGTCGCGGCAGCAAATGCGAAGCTGGCATAAACAATATTGTTGTTAATGCAGACGGCAATGTATTTCATTGTGGAGTAGAGTTTACATACTATAGATTAAAAACAGAGCCAGTAGATCCTATTACTAATGTACTTACTGATCCGCAGTATAGACAAAAGTTAAGTATTAAAAGAAAGATTGGTACTATATGTAAATGGGATTACTGTGGCGGCGACTTTTATATTCCGAGGGAGCCACAATGAGATTTTTAATTGCAGGAGCATTTAGTAAGAACATTCCTATAATGCGTTTCCTAAAAAAGTACAAAGACGATGCACATATTGTTTTATATGATGGCATAAACAAATGTGATTGGAACGGAGGACGTATTAATCGAGAAGTATTTTATAACGAAGCAGTTATGGAATATTATTATAGTCGTAATGTTTCAATAGCACTTACAATGAGCAATCATAATATAGACTTAACCGACCCAGTAGGTAATCATCTGTTAGAAAAGTTTCACAAGCCAGGCAATGCATTGATTATTGTTAATGATGATCTTCGAAAGTATGTAAGGGAAAACTATCCAGACTACGATTTAATACACAGTATTACTGGAATGGGACACTTAAATATTCCACTACAAGATGAAGACGTTGAATGGTTAAAGCAAAAGGAACAGGACTACGATTGGATTGTTCCTAGATTTGAACACGTATTTGATCCGAGAGCCAACGAGCTTGATAAAACTAAATGGGAAGTAATGCTTAACGATACTTGTGTCTTTGGTTGCAAACACTTCGAAGAACATTTTAAAGCTATAGCCGATGCTAATACAGATCGTAAAGAATACGATGCAGACATTGAAGAGTGCTGGCTACCTAAGTTCGATCCTGATAGAGAAAGCAAATACAAGTGTATGGACATTGACATAAATCATATTAATATTCTAAAGGAACAAGGAGTTAAAAGTTTTAAAATAACAGGAAGAGAAATGACAGACCCTATGTTTGAACACGACTTGTTCTTGTATATTAATAGGGTCTTGTATGGAAATGACGAGGTAAGTTAAATGATTACAGGACCAAACGGATTTCTCTACAATCAATTGACTATGGAAGATTCGGATGACTTGTTATTTTTACTTGGTTCTCCTACTACGGATAACAAAGTTATGCTTGATGAGTATGTCCAGACAACAAAGGACATTATACGTAGCAATAGGCACAAGTATACAGTATTTGCAAGTACTGCTTGGACTGAGCAATCAGATGATTATTATAATAAGTCTAAAAAAGAATTAGAATTGTTTATCGAAGAGAACTGTTCAAAATATTTAATATTAAAAATTGCTGATATTATTTCAACAGACTTAGAGAAAGTAAAACAAATGAAAGCTGATAGAATGCAACAGCAAATACTTCAAAATGACTTATCAGAAATACCAATGAAAGGTCATTACTTAGATCTAAATATCTTTATTGCAGAAACACAACACGCCATTCGCAATAAAGACACAGGAGTACACAACTATAGCTTAGTTGAATTAACTTTATTGGAACTTAAAAGTTATGCAAATTAAATCAACAAACCCGTTCTTTGATAACTATGTTCTAGTCGAATACGAGTTCACTACTTTATGTAATAAGGATTGCTCTTACTGTTATAATATGGTTGATCACGAAGTGCGTTTTACTAATGACTTAGAAACAATACTAGACGATATGACTAGTATTTTAACAGTTGATAACCCATATATTATTCTTAATCTAATAGGCGGAGAAGTAATGGTACATCCGCACTACGAAAAGATTATTGAACACATTTATAATATAAAGAAACCTGAGACTAGGGTGCTTATGTATACACACGGAGATCACAAGCCTGAATGGTTTAAAAAGAAGATTGATCACGTAAAGAAGTTTGGGGATAAGTTTAAGTTACATTGCACTATACATTTTGAAGAATTAAACTTTGATCACTTCAAACAGAATATGCAGTATATGCACGATAACTTTCCTGCTGTAACATTATATATGCTAGTCGACGATATATTAATTAGTAATTTTAATTTAATACAAGAGTTATTAGATAATTGTAAAAACTTAAAACTCTTTGGGTTACCGTATGACGGATATAGACAGTATGATTTAATAAAGCAGTTGAATAAATTTAAAGAACTAAACCAATGGGCTGATAGAATGGATAATACATTTACATTAGTAGAAGGTGAATTCCCTCAGTCAACTAAACTATTTGATATCTATAAAGAAAGCAAAGACTTTAACTTCTTTGGTTCGCAATGTACACTAATGATATACCTAGTTGACAAAGACGGCGATATTAGAAAAGCCTGTGATGATGTTATTTTAGGAAACATTAGAGATAATAAAAAAGATATGTTTGACTTTAAAACAATTACGTGTCCAAATGTCCGTTGTATGGAAAGTCTAAGTAATTTGGATGTAAACGATGCAAACTAATAAAACTAACTCAATAGCAGTTGTAGGTGCAGGCACAACAGGATATCTAACAACCTTGTATCTTTGTAAGAACTATCCTAGTCTAAAAATTCGATGGATATATCCTGAAGATAATAAACCCATTGGAGTTGGAGAAGCAACAGTTCCTGATGTAACGCGGTTCCTGCACGATTTAGGTATTGACATAAAAGTAATTCTTAACAAACTTAATGGTTCACTTAAACTTGGCATTAGATTTGAAGACTTTTACGAAAAAGGAACGGTCATATATCATCCATTTGGTGTATCTGAAGCAGAAAGTTTTGATTTAAAATACTGTATGGAACACAAAATAGTTCCAGACAATATTTTAGAGTACCAAGAAATTGCAACACATTTTGACGTAAGAGAACTAATGTTACACTTAGACGAAGTTATGAAAGACCTTCCTAACTTAACTATTGATAGAAGATATGTTGAGTCTATAGACGAAATACAAGAAGACTTTGTTGTTGACTGCACAGGGTTTAGCAGATCATTATATGATTATAAGTTTAAGAGTATTGCAGACAAAGTTCCAAATAACAGAGCATTAGTTTATAGAGGTCAATATACAGATAAACAAAAACAAAAAGTTCCATATACAAATTGTGTAGGAGCAGACTACGGTTGGATATGGGAAACACCATTAAACGAAACAATAGCATTTGGTTATGTACACGATGACACATATGATGTTAAAGACGAATTTGTTAAACATCTAGAAAAGCATTTTGATACTGTTGACGAATCGTTAATACGCAGTGTACCTATGATAACTGGTAGAAATACAGAGCATATGGTACAAATTGGTAGCAAGACAGTTGTTGCTATTGGCCTAAGTTCATTTTTTATCGAGCCATTAGAAAGCACAGGATTATATCTAGTTGCATACGGAGTTAAAACTCTTAACAGTTATCTTCAAGGCGAATTTACTATGGAGGAATACAATACTGTTTACAACAAAGAGTTTGATGTAATATTAGACTTTATTGTAGCTCATTACAAATTTAGTAAAAGAGATAACGAATATTGGAATAGATATAAAGATATAGATATTGAACTATACAAAGAAAACAATATATTTCCTAAGAGAAGTTGGGACTATCTACTGTCTGGATTTAATCAAGTTGAATATAAACCTAAAATGAATCCAATAACACACATAAAAGTAAGAAAGGGTAAGCCGTTTTATGACAAAGTTTTTTGAAAAAATACCTTATGTTGAACAACACGGCAAGCCTGTAAAAGCTGGCGACGAATCGTACGACCTAGTATATTTTAGATGGCAGATATCAGATATATGTCAGTATGAGTGTTCTTATTGTACTGTTCAAAATGATGCAACAGTTAATTTTAAACGTTCTATAATTGATTTAGTATTAAAAAGACTAGAACGTTATGACGGTCCGTTTCAACTAGAAATGTTTGGTGGAGAGCCGACTACTCATCCTGATTTAATTTATGCTGTAGAACAGTTGACAAAAATGGAAAACTGTGTTAAAGTAGAGATACTAACAAATTTAAGAAGGAGTTTAACGTATTTTCATCAATTAGATATACCTGGTGGCAAAGTGTTTTTAACGCCATCGTATCATCCAGAATATCATAAGTGGGGCTATTTAGAAAAGTGTATTGCACTAGATAAAGACTATAAGCATACAAAACTAGTACCGTACATTATGTTAAGTGACAACACAGACTTTTGGGATCTTACTGAAGAAGTAATAAAAGGTCTAGAAGAAAACAATATTGATCACGAAACTACAACACTAATGTCTACAGCAGACTATAAAGTTCGATATACAGATGAGTTCTACAAACGATTTGGCGATAAAATTATTACAAATGGTATGTATAGTTTTCGATATGAATTTGAAGACGGCCACGTAGAAAGAATTCCACAAGAGTCAGTGGTACACGAAGAGATGTATTTTTTTAAAGGTTATAAGTGTAAACCATTAATGCACGATATAGACTTAGTAGGAAATTTTTCTAACACTTGTTTTCCAAAAGAAAACTTAGGTATATTTTTTAACAAAGAACAACTTACTAGGCAACGAGTATGTCCGGTAGAATGTTGTCAATGTGATGTTATGTATGATTACTATAAAGAACTATGATACACAGAGAACTATTAGAATATTCATACGAACAGCAACTAACACACATACCTAGTGCGTTAAGTATGCTTGACTATGTACATCATATTTTTAATGATGGCATTGTTACTCGTGACGACCTTATTGTTATTGGTAAACCATTTGGCGCACAAGCATATTATCTTACTTGGCGTGACCTGGGTTGGCTAGATGATATTGAGAAACTTGGTGTAGGTGTTAAGCACGATGAAATAGACTTTGTAGACTATGGCGAAGAAACAATGGGCAATGCACTTGGTGTTGCAATTGGTATGGCTATGGCACACCCAGACAAACGTGTTTGGGTAAACATTACAGATGCTACACTACAAATGGGCAACACACTAGAAGCAATGCAGTTTATAGGACATAACAACATAAAGAATATATTGTGTACAATAGACTACAATGACAAACAAGTAACAGGCAATACTAGTGATGTACTTGATGTTGATCCAGTGTTAGATATGTGTACCGAATACGGATGGAATAGAACAGGATGCAATGCACATACAAAATCTGCACTAAAGCATACGTTTGACGATCTAAGCGAAGATAAGCCTAACTTAGCAGTAATGTATACCGTCAAAGGATACGGCGTACAGAGCTTTACAGACGACATTAAGAAGTGGCACTATAAGAAAATAGAAACTATTGATGAGTTAGCAGGGTTGCTAGGAGAACTAGAATGAGAGCAACATTAGATCAGTTCTTAGCAAACAATCCTGAAGTATATTTGTTACATTGTGATATGTGGGGATTTCCACTAGCACCTAATGTAATTAACTGTGGCATTGGCGAACCTAATATGGTTAACATTGCCGCCGGATTAGCAAGCCAAGGCAAACGTGTAGTTGTTTATGGAGTTGCAGGCTTTGTAATTTACAAGGCATACGAACAAATAAAAATGAATGTGAAAGGATGGGCAGAAAACTATGGAAGTATTGTCTTTTGTAATGCAGGACACAATGGCTGTTACGATATTTGTGGGCGCGGACATCTTGTATATGACGATCATATACTAATGACAGCGTTGGATATACCGTTGTATGATCCAATAGATAGGAAAACATTTTTAAAAAATGTAACAGATGGACTTAGTAAAACAGGCGTAAGATTTATACGTTTAGGATGGGACGGTGAAGTATGGGAAAAAGAATAGTAGTAACAGGTGCTTCTGGCTTTATAGGCAGACATTTATGTAAAGGACTAGAAAAAGCAGGACATACTGTTATTAAAATGTCACGGCATATTACAAGTGTTGGACACGTTGATAGAGTGTATCATCTTGCTTGTCCTTCTACTACACAAGCAATTAGCGCAGACCCAACAGGAATAATGGATATTATACTAGACGGAACTAGAGATGCTATGGAAATTTATCCGCCAGCATTGTTTATAA
>ERZ1048068.744-NODE-744-length-27721-cov-13.296176_pt1 | contig 27721 bp, 14 predicted proteins | sample MGYA00383098_ERZ1048068 | MGnify/ENA primary metagenome ERZ1048068 (study PRJEB29581, sample SAMEA5548368) | metagenome | biome: marine; feature: coastal; material: water | depth 1 m | study: Short-term variability in the microbial, nano- and picoplankton... | reverse complement strand
TATTTATTTTGTTTTTGTGTAATTTTTAACTTGCTCTAGATGAATCAGATGGTAAATTAAACCCTAATATAACTACTGCATACGTACGATACGTCTGTGTTCACCCCCTAAAAGGCTCTGCCCACGCCCCCCCCTCAAGACGACATACCTAAATCCACCACATACCTAAACTCCCATCCATAAATCTCCATCCATAAATCTCCATCCATAAATCTCCATCCATAAATCTCCACCAACGACCCACACTTATTCGCCATGAAAACTCCATACACTAAAAAAACCCACACATTTCGAAACTCAACAGCACTCGCAGCCGCAGCTCTCATGATCGCCAGCACTGCTCATGCAACCACTTTAACTTGGGATGGCGACACGGACGGCAATTGGAACGATAATACCAATTGGGTCAATGGTAGCGCCCCCGTTAATGACGATGACCTGATTTTCAGCGGTACGAGCAACACGGCGACCACGAATGATGTCGGAGTATTGAATGTCACTGGCATCCAGTTCGCCAATACGACGAGCGGGGAGAGCTTTAGCCTCGGCGGTGACTACCTCAATTGGAACGGTACTATTTCCACTGCCGCTGTGGTGGGTGGGGGAAGCATTACGGATACGATATCGCTGCGGCTACGAGCAACCTCTACGACCAGAAACTTTGATCTGGGGACTGATCACCATATCGATGTAACCGGAGAAATTTGGGGTCCCAAGGGCATTCGGAAGCTGGGTGACGGCACGCTCACCCTCTCTGGGGCCAACACCTACTCCGGCACTAGCACCGTCAGTGCGGGCACTCTTAAGGTTCAGAGCCAGACCGCTCTGGGCACAACGACCAATGCTACCACTGTGGCCGATGGTGCCACCTTGGAGCTCGCCTACGGCCCAGCAAACAACACATCTCCTATTGAGGAGAACATCACCCTCAACGGCGCTGGGGTCGGCGGCACGGAAGGAGCACTCAAAATCACTGGCACCGGGAAGGGTAATGAACTCAGCAGTACGGTGACCTTAGGCTCGAATACCACCATCAACACGCAAGCGCGTTTTGATATGGGCGGAACCATCACCGACAACGGTAACGACTATACCCTGACCAAGACCGGGTCCAATTACAACCATTTCATGAACGCAAGTGGTGTAACAGCCGATTACACACACTTGGTGATTGCCGAGGGAGATTTCTGGGCCGGCCCTAACGCTTTGCCTTCGGGCGCAGGTACTTCGGTGACGGTCGCCAATGGCGCCCAGCTCACCACATGGGGTGCCCAAACGATCGCGAACAGCCCCGATATCACCTTTGAGGGCGGTAGCACGTTCAGAACAGATCGAGCTAATGATACCATGTCCATTAACGGCACCATGACCCTGAATGGAAACGTCACGTTCAGTGGTCCACAGGCGACTCACACGGCAAACATCGATAGCACCATTGGAGGTAGCGGTACACTGTTTAAGACCGGACCGAACACCACGATCCTCTCGGGTGATAATACCCATGCCAAAACCCAGATCGGTTTAACAAACCAAGCCAGCAACGCCGGAACGCTTTCCATCACGCACAACAACGCACTGGGTAGCGGCGGACTGGATTACGGATCAGGAGGCACCCTGGACCTCGGGGTTAGCGGACTCACCGTCGGAAACAAGGTCTTTATTGGAAACCGCACCGACAGCTCCGACTACAAGATCCGCCTCGATCTCGCAGGCAACGCAACCGGCGAACTTACCAACAACATCGAAATCAGAAAAGGAACAGCCAAGACATTCGTCGCGGAGGTCGGTGACGGAGACACCCTGACCTTCAGCGCCTCAACGACTACCGGAGCCGGTGGTGGCGCAGGTATCACCAAGACGGGAGCAGGCACCCTGCGCCTGACCAATGCAACCAATACATTTTCGGGCAAGTTTTACGTCGATGGAGGAGAGCTTCAAATTGCTGGATCTGGTACAATTAAGGACCAGCTCATTGAGGTTGCCAGTGGTGCAACGTTTCGCTGGAGTAGTGGTGCGGCACCGGGCGGCGCCCAGCCATATTATGATGGAGGCATGAGCGGAGACGGCACCTTCATCAAGGATGGGACAAACAGCAATTTGACGGTACGTAACTTCTCCGGCGCGAGCATTGCCAACATGGAGGTCCACCAGGGAACTCTATCCGGCGCTGGAAGCAATGGCGCTCTCGGTGGAGCCACTACCACCAACTATATAGGCAAGGACGGCGGAACAAACAACGCGACCATGAGCTGGATCGGCGGCATCAATGGCACGGTGACTGAGAGATCCAGCATCGTTGTTCAGGCTGGCACTGGCACCAAGACCTATTTCAAGGGAAATAGCAATGATATCACCGACAACACCGACATCACCCTCAATGGTGACCTCACAGTGAATTCAGCATCAACCGGCACCTTCACCCTCGGTGGCGTCATTAGTGGTAGTGGCGATCTCACCAAGACCAACTCAGGAACGCTGGAACTCACTGGTGACAGCAACTACACCGGCAACACTGCCGTTACTACCGGAACCTTGGCGCTCTCGAGCGCGGACAACAACATCGCCGGCTCTGCCGAGATTGATGTTGCCAGTGGCGCCACTTTGGATGTGTCAGGCATCACCAATGGATTTGCCGTGGCCTCCGGCCAGACGCTCTCCGGCGCAGGTTCTGTGGTGGGTGGGACCAACATTGGAGCTGGAGCCACGCTAAGCCCAGGCAACTCCCCTGGCACCCAGACCTTCGACGACCTCACCTGGACGAATGGAGGCACTTACCTATGGGAAATCAACGCGGACACTGCCAATGGTGGCAACCAAGGCGCTGATCCCGGCTGGGACTGGATTGATGTTACCAACACCTTTGACCTCAGTGGCATCACCACCGGCTTTGATATCGACATCACCTCACTAACTAACCCTGGCAACCTTGCCGGCTTGGCAGACGGCTTCGATAACACAGGCAAAAGCTATCTGGACCCCTACCAGAGCTTCACCATCCTTAGCTTCGGCAGCCTTACCGGCACCTTTGATGACAGCCTTTTCAATCTGAACGACTCTGGCTTCAGCAACTCGAAAGTGGGCTGGAACATTGACCTAGTAGGCACCGACCTCGTCCTCAACGCCGTCTTTGTACCCGAGCCAAGCTCAACGGCACTCCTCGGCCTTGGAGGCCTTGCCCTCATGCTGCGCCGCAAGCGCAGCTAATGAGCGATACAAGATGAGCCGCATAGAGGCTCCCTAGTTCAACTTTTAAAACCCTGCCGTGAACCACGGCAGGGTTTTTTGCACATTTACACTTTCCGTTTTTACTCATATATTACCACACTGTAGTATTTATTAACCATAGACTGACTGCCACCACAGTCGCTTGTCAGAGACCAAGCAAGTGTCGAAGCAAATGTCAGCCAGACTCACTTAAGCCCTGACTCACTCAATGATTACCATCCGCAGCAAGTCATCCCTTGGGTTCATACTTATCTCGCTATGTTGGGCTTCTCCACTGTTGGCACAGCAAGAACAGTCTGGAGCAAATGCGCCGGGAGAAGATCAAGTTTCCGCTCTGGTGGAGCGACTCGGAGATGAGGATTTCACCACTCGCAAGCAGGCCTTTCAGGATCTGGAAAAGATGTTGGCTGGCGATGACAAAGCCGGTGAGATGCTCAAAAAATTCGCCCAACACGAGGACCCGGAAATCGGCACCCGCATCAGAGGTTTACTACAAAAACAACAAGACAAAATTTTGGCAGCTGAGATAGAGAAGAAGCAGCAGTTGGAATTCCTTGAGCAGATCTCCAAGATCAAGGTGTTAGAAAAACAGGCTGATGGTGTATGGCGTCTCGATCCAGCCGATGAGAATAAAGCACGATCCCTCGCCAAGAAAAAATCACTGCACAAAATCAAACTCAGCATCACCAATCAAAGCAAGGATCCCCTCAAAGTCTATTACATGTGCTCGTGCATACACAAAGATGAGGGCGGCGGCAACCGCAAGCATCATACCAAGATCGAGCCGGGCAAGAGCCACAACTGCAAAGAAACCTGGGAAAAACGTGTCTACATCCTCACCGACATGAACGATAAAGCGCTCGGCCTTTATCTGACCGGTGAGCAGAATAGCCGGATCGAATTCAAGGGTGCGACTGCCGGAAACGAATAGCGTTAACAGCCTTGCTTCGCCAGCCCCTGCCCTATCCGCGGGCACGGCTCCATTTAACTTGATGTCATGCTGGTGATCCTTTAGGGATCAAACATGCGTTTCTTCTCCATCATTCTGACCATCCCCACCCTGCTGCTTTGCTCATGTAGCGAGCCCAAGCAAGTTGAAAGTAGCACCCCAGCAGGAAGCCCAGGCTCATGGAGCGTGCAGAATGTCACACCGGTGGACACCCGGAAGCTCTTAGCAGAAAACAAGGACGTCCGTGTCTTGGATGTCAGAACCCCTACCGAATATGCTCAGGGTCACATCGCTGGGGCCGTCAACGTCGATTTCAATGCGGCTGACTTTGCAGATCAAGTTGCCCAGCTGGACAAAAATACCAGCTACATCGTCCACTGCCGCAGCGGCAAGCGCAGCAGCAACTCTCTACCCATCCTCAAGGAGCAGGGATTCACGGCGATCTACCATCTCAATAAGGGCTTCAACGCCTGGAAGGACGCGGGCATGCTCGCTACACCCTAACGACAATCAATAACAACAGACCTTCTCTAGCATGATCTCAACCGAGACACACCTCATTCACCACTACCGGTCTAGCAAACTGGCCACCGAGCAAGTCGAGCTCTACCTGACCCACACCGGAGGCCATCTCGCTCCAGTTCATTTCCACCTCAATGGGCGCAGCGTCTCGCCTTACTCCATCAGCCCATGGGTCGATGAGGAGATCGCTGATGACATGCCCAATTTGATCAAAGTCCTGCGTGGGGACTTTTTCTGCCTACCCTTTGGCGCCAGTGACAAACTTCCCCATCCACACGGGGCGACCGCCAACAATCAATGGACTCCAGTTTCATCCGAGGACAACAAGCTCGTCATGGAAATCGAGCCTGATGACATCGGCGGCAAGGTAACCAAAGAAATCAGTCTAGTGGATGGGCAACACGCCATCTACCAGAAACACACCATCGCCGGCATCGAGGGAGCCTTCAACTATGGACATCATCCCATCATTGAGTTTCCTGATCATGGCGGACCCTATGCCATACGCACCAGCCCCTTCATCCACGGCCAGATATATCCGGGTGCATTTGAAGACCCAGACAACGGTGGCTTCTGTAGCTTGAAAGAAGGTGCTACATTCACTTCACTGGAGGAGGTTCCCATGGCAGACGGCTCCACTACCTCACTTGCCCAATACCCAGCACGCGAGGGCTATGAGGACCTCGTGCTATTCTCAGCCAAGCCCCAGGATCTCGCCTGGACAGCGGTCACCCTCGATGGTTATGCCTGGATCGCGCTCAAGAACCCACGGCAATTCCCCAGCACCCTTTTCTGGATTTCCAATGGTGGGCGTCATTATGAGCCCTGGAACCAGCGTCACCTGCGCCGCATCGGCATTGAGGATGTTTGTTCTTATTTCCACGAAGGCGTAGAGTCGTCCCGCGCAAACCAGCTACCGCATGACATTGCTACCACCGCGGAGTTTAGCAAAGACCGCCCCACCGAGCTATGCCACATCCAGATGGTGCACGCCTTGCCTGAGGGCTTCCGCACCGTGGAGAACATCATCCCTGACCCCGAGAGCAAGGGAATCCGGCTTATCGATGAGAAAGGGCAGGAAACATTCGCCCCCGTGGACTACTCCTTTCTTGGCTTCTGATCATCAAATTCACAAAAAATCCTGATTTTTACTACTCGCGTGAAAAATACGTGACAAAAAATACGTCTCCATAATACTGCAAAGCTTAGGCACTTGTTCAGCTCACAAACATCCGAAATTTCACTACCAAAAATTCAAACTATCACATCATGAAAAAACTCAATATCGGCGTTGTCGGCTATGGCCTCATGGGAAGAACCCATACGAATGCTTACCGCCAAGCACCCAAGTTCTTTGACCTAGAATACGAGCCAGTGCTCAAAGCCATCTGTGGCCGTGATGACGCTCGCGGCAAAGCCTTTGCTGATAACTGGGGCTACGAGAGCAACGAAACCGACTGGCGCAGGCTCATCGAACGTGATGACATCGACGCCATCGACATTGCCTCACCCAATAACACCCACCACGACATCGCCATTGCCGCAGCAGAGGCAGGCAAGATGGTCTTGTGCGAGAAGCCCCTTGGACGAAACCCCGAGGAAAGCCAGCAGATGGTAGATGCCGTGGAGAAAGCAGGAGTACCTAACTTCGTCTGGTACAACTACCGTTTTGTTCCCGCCGTCACCATGGCCAAAAACATCGTCGACAGTGGCAAACTCGGCCGCATCTTCCACTACCGTGCCAACTTCCTCCAAGACTGGACCATCGATGCCGAGCTTCCTCAGGGAGGCGAAGGGCTATGGCGTCTCGATGTCGATACAGCTGGCAGTGGTGTCACCGGTGACCTACTCGCTCACTGTATTGACACCGCCATGTGGATCAACGGGCCGATTGAGTCCGTCACCGCCATGACCGAAACTTTCATTAAAGAGCGCATGCACCAAGACACCGGAGAGGTTAAGAAAGTCGGTATTGATGACGCATGTGCTTTCCTCGCTCGCTTCGCAAATGGCTCTGTCGCCATCTTCGAATCCACTCGCTACGCGCGCGGCCACAAAGCACTCTACAGCTTTGAGATCAACGGTGAGAACGCCTCCATGTCCTGGGACCTGCACGACATGCACCGCCTTGGCTACTATGACTACGCCGATGATAGCGCCGTCCGCGGCTGGCGCGATATTCACGTCAGCAACAACAGCGGCGACCAACCTTATATGGACAAGTGGTGGATCCCAGGGACCAACATCGGCTACGAGCACAGCTTCACCCACGGGGTCTATGAGTTCCTCAAGAACCCCGCTGCGGATGACGGTAAGAGGCACTACCCTACCTTCGCCGACGCCCTTCAGACCGACAAAGTCTGTGCCGCCGTCCTCAAGTCTGGCAAAGACAAGCAGTGGCACGATGTCTGATCCAACAAATCATCCTACCACCACATTCTAACATAACAATAACTCATGAGTACTTCACAAATCGCCAAAGACGCCCTTGACCAAGGCCAGGGAATCCTTCGCCTCGCCCCTAACTGGGTACCCCGTTCCTTCTGTGTCCCCGGCAGACGCATCAGGCTACACCCCGATGATTACTACGCACTCGGTGGCGAGCGCGGCGGCATTGACGAGCGATGGTTCTCCAGCACCACGCCCGCGGACAATGGCCCGCTGACCGGTGTCAACGAGGGACTCAGCATGGTCGTCTTTAACGACGGCTCCACCACCCACCAGATCACCCTGCGTGATGCCATCGACGAGCTCAAGAGCGACATCATCGGCAATCGCCTCTGGGACGAGCACCAGAAGTGGCCGGTTTACTCCAAGTTCTTTGACAACAAAGGCCCTCTCCCCCACCACGTCCACCACAGTGACGAATACGCCGCCAAGGTCGGCCAGCTCGGCAAGCCCGAGGCCTACTACTTCCCGCCCCAGGTCAATAACTATGGAGCAGACTACCCCTACACCTTCTTCGGCTTCGAGCCCGGCACCACCAAGGACCAGATCCGCGAATGCCTGGTGAACTTCACCAAGGGTGACAACAAGATCACCAGCTACTCCAAGGCCTACCGCCTCGACCCAGGAACCGGCTGGGACGTGCCTCCCGGTATCCTCCACGCACCCGGAAGCCTATGCACTTTCGAGCCTCAGAAAGCATCCGACGTCTACGCCATGTATCAATCCGTGGTCAACCACCAGGTCGTCCCCACCGAGCTGCTCTGGAAAGATTGCCCTGAGGACAAAATTGGAGACTTTGATTACCTCATCGAGGTCCTTGACTGGGAAGCCAACGTAGACCCGAACTTCGTTGAGAACCACTTCATGGAGCCCAAGTCATGCTTCGGCAGTGCTGAGGAAGTCGAGGAGAACGGCTACGATGAGAAGTGGATTTGTTACCGCAACGAAGCCTACAGTGCCACTGAAGTCACCGTATTACCCGGACGCACCGTCACCATCAAAAACTCTGCCTGCTATGGCATGATCATGATGCAGGGCCATGGCACCATGGGAGCCAGCCACATCGAAACCCCCACCATGATCCGCTTCGGCCAGCTCACCCACGACGAATACTTCGTCACTGAGTCCACCGCCCAAGCAGGAGTCACCATCACCAACCCCTCGCCCACCGACCCGATTGTTATGCTCAAGATCTTCGGCCCTGAGAGCCCAGACTGGGTAAAGACATTCGCTTAAAGAGCGTTCAGCTTCATCTCTGGCAAAGCAAAATTTGCCAGAGATCGATCCACATAAAGAACAAACTCGTAGCCGAAAACGACCAGGCTTGCGCGTTGGTCAGCATATCGGTCAGTATATCGGTAGGCCTATAGGAGCAAACCGTGCACCCCATCAAAGTCTGACTACCTTCAGACAGAGGGTTTTTCCTCAGGTTGCTTGCTATCTCTGTGTGTAGAGCACAGGTGACTATGCATCGCTACCAGCACCCAAGCCTTCATCAAACATAGAGCTGAGGGGAGAAATTCCAGCCTAAAACCCTCAAAAATGGGGATATCTTTCTCCCCCATGAGAAGCTAGCTTATTGCTTTAGTTTATCGAACGATAAACTCATATGGCTACACCTGCATGCCAGAGGTTTCCATTCACGGATGACGACCTCTCCATTCTCGGGTGCAGCCGCACTCACTGCCCAAGTATCTTGGCGTATTGTAAACAACAGCCATCATGCTATCAATAACAGCTATGAAAATCCGTTATTCATTTCGGCAGGGCCAAGTAACTACTTCACTTGCACTGGCACTGGCACTTGCACTGGCACTCCTACTTGCCCAAGCCAGTATAATGAGCGCTGCCGATACTGCTACCCGGGACAAAATCCCCGATCTCAAGCAACGACTCGCAGACATCGATTTCCAGCTGAACCGTCTTGCCAACTACAACCCGCGCAGTGGCGTAGGCGTCGGCGGCTTCAGATCAACACGACGCCCAATAGCCTCGCATCCGGAATGGATCGAGATCGATCTGGGCCAACGCAACAAAATCGACGAGATCATCGTAGTACCAGAAATTTTACGCAGTACTGATACAAGCCTGAAAGCCAATGGCTTCCCCCTAGAGTTTCGTATCCTTGCCGGCACGGCCGAGGACAAGCAGGGCAAAGTCATCGCCAGCTACACCAAGGGAGATCAAATCCTGCCACGCATTGCGCCCCTGGTCATCTCTTGCGACGGCATCGAGGCCACCTGGGTCCGCCTTGAAACCACCGAGCTCAGCCCGCGCGCGTGGGACAGCGGACTCGCCCTGCAGCTGTTCGAAATTCTCGTATTCAGTGACTCTCGAAACATCGCCTTACACCAGCCTGTAAAGGTCTCATCACAGAACCTGATGGTTACAGACAAATACAATGCAAGCTTCTTAGTCGACGGCTTTCTTCCCTACGTCATGGACGCAGCCAAGGGGGAGCGAAGCAACGCATTCGTAGCTGAGTCCTCGCCGAAGCAGCCCGGCTACATCTCCATCGACCTGGGCAAAGCCCATACGCTCGACCAAGTGCACCTGCATGCTGTGGACTTGAGTGACGCCATTCCACAAAAACGCTTCACCAACTTCGGTATGCCACGCCATCTCATTATCGAGGGTGCCAATGCTGCGGACTTCAGCAATGCAGAGCACCTGACGGAATTCAAGGTTACCTCCGTGTTTGAGGCCGGACCGATCATGATGAAAAAATTTCCCGCGTTCACGTGCCGTTATGTTCGTCTACGCGTGGTTGAGCCTAATATGGATGAGATAGTGGTAGGACATAGAAAAACTGCCGGCAACGTGGGCTTCGCCGAGGTGGAATTATTTTCCGATGGTATGAACGTCGCCAAGGGTAAACCCGCCAGTGGTAGCTATAGCCTAGATAGCAGGAACCGCTCCTACACCACACTCACCGACGGGCGGAATTTCTACGGGGAGATTCTACCCCTCAGGGAATGGCTCGGTGAGCTTGCCCTGCGCCATGAGCTTGAGCTGGAACGGCCACAGATTGAGCTCCGATTGACTGACCTTTATGACCAACAAAAAAGTCTACTCAACCGCCTAGCTGCTGTAGCCATTATCTTAGCCGTAGGCATCATCGTTACCCTGCTGCTCACCCGCTTGCTAAGAATGAGGCAGATCGCTGGCATCCGTGAGCGACTCGCCGCTGATTTGCACGATGAGCTAGGAGCCAATCTGCACACCATCGGCTTACTTAGCGACCTAGCCGTGGACAGCCGTGAGGACGAGCATGAATTCTCTGAAATTCACCGCAGAATCAGGTCTGAGTCAGATCGCTCCAGTCAAGAGGTGCGCAACAGCATGGATTTACTCGCCCTGGAAGACTTCTGTTCTAACCTGAGGGGTGACATGGAGCGCGCCGCCCGCAGGATTATGGCCAAGCTGGACCACGAACTTATCATCGAGGGGGAAACCTATCTCAAAAAGCTCAAACCTCGAATACGGGTGGACTTGTTTTTGTTCTATAAAGAGTGCCTTGTCAACATCAGCCGGCACTCCGGAGCCTCTAGCTTCAGATCCCACCTGACAGCGAGCAAGGAAGGGATCAGCCTCATCATTCGGGACAATGGCGTCGGCATCAGTCGCAGCATCAGTATCGATGCACAACAAATCAGCTTAACGCCCAAGTCTCTTAAACGTCGCGCCGGCCTGCTCAGAGCCAAGGTTCGCGTTGACCACCCTGCCGAGGGGGGCACCACCGTAAAACTAAGCATCCCTGCCAAAAAACTAGGAATATTCAAATCTATCTACCAATGAAAAAAAACATCAATATTATGATGATCGAAGATCATCCCGAGTATCGTGAAATCGTTGAGATGGCAATCTCTCGACAGGACGACATGACATTGACCGATCAATTTGGAACTGCTGAGCGCGCTTTGCAGCACCTTCAAGACAATAGCCAGAGCATTGCGCCAGATATTATTTTACTCGACCTCAACTTACCGGGCATGAATGGACTGGATGTCCTAGAACCTCTTATAAAAAAATCTCCCACGACCAAGATTGTGGTACTTACCCAGTCCGACAATGAAGAGGATGTGCTCCATGCCATTATGCTCGGCGCCAATGGATACCTGCTAAAATCCTCCACCGTCCAGCAGCTGATCGAGGGCATCCGAAACGTCATTAAAGGTGGTGCCTCACTCGACGCCAGAATAGCTAAATACGTCATGGACACCCTCAAGGCCAGACTTCCTCATGAGGAAATAGAAAAAATACTCACCGAGCGTGAGACTGAAATACTCCAGTTATTGGCGGAAGGCCTCGTTAAAAAGCAAATCGCCGAAAAGCTTCAGATTGGGGTCTCCACCGTCGTCAGCCACGTTAGCAACATCTATGACAAACTCGAGGCCAGTAACGCCCCCTCCGCCATCGCCAAGGGCTACAAGCTGGGCATTCTCAAGCTTGATGATTAGCCGTGATACTCCAGATAGAGCGTTTGCCACCATGTAGCTGATAAGCGGTAGCCGCAATACTGCGCAAATCAATCTTAAAACCTCTGCTGTGACCCACAACAAGGGGGTTTCTTCTGTACCCTAAAAAATGAGGATAGACTCCTAAACCGTTTTGGGTTACATATTATATAGTAAATTCAGAAATTTTATTTAATTTTTCTTAAACATACCCGCCATAACGATGACAAGCTCGGCAACGAGCCGCAATAACACCGATCAAAATCCCAAGCTCAAACCATATACACCCATGAAAACAAAAATTCCACACCTCATCCTCGCCGGCATGCTCGGCACAGCCATGACATCTCAAGCCGCGGTGCTCTACCAGAGTGATTTCACCGGCACGAGTACCAACATCAACGACTATGGCCTCACGGAAAGCGTTGGGGCAGCTGGATCAGTTCCCTATTGGGAAATTGACACCGCGAAAGATAGTCTCGATGGTAGGGGTGGCGGCAACTCACGAGCCAATGTCTTTACGACCAATTCATTTGCATTGTCAGACGCTCCTACAGGCCACAAAGGCATCCAACTGTCTCTATCGTTCTATGGCGCCTCTAATCTTGTTCGCCATTCAATGGGCCTTGTCGATGGGGATTTTGATATTGCAGGCACCGCATCAGACTGGCTCAACCAAAGTTTGACGGGTGCGTATGGCGTTGGTTTTTCAACAGCTGGGGAGTTGGGCGGCACTAATGATGCATTGATCTTTAATGACGATGCTGGTACTCCAACGACGCTAAGCACAGCCCAGGGGAACAAAATCGGTAATTTCAGGTATGAGACAATGGTAATCACGATCAGGAATGACAACACGTGGAGCTATAGCCTCAATGGTCAGGCCGCCACCACGGGCACATTTGCAACCGATTTTGATCTCAGCAGAGAATTCAGGTTCGCTTCTTATGCACAACGTACCAGTAGGGCACAATATACGAACATTACCATTAGCGCCATCCCCGAGCCAAGCTCAACGGCTCTCTTAGGGCTCGGTGGCCTCGCCCTGATACTGCGCCGCAAGCGCAGCTAAGAAGAGTGAAAAGCGAAGATCGAAATAGTTTTCAAAACCCCTGCCGTGTTTCACGGCGGGGGTTTCTTCTGTACCCTAAAAAATGAGGATAGACCCCTAAACCGTTTTGGGTTATAAATTATACAGTAAATTCAAAAATTTTATTTAAATTATATTAAATATCAACTCCATACCTTTCCCAGGCTCTAATGCTACGCCGCCTAACAAACAGCCTCAACTAGGAACCAAAAATTCTCAACACCACACGCATATCATCATGAAAACAAAAATCCCACATCTCATCCTCGCCGCTGGCGTGATGCTGTTCATGCTCCCCGGCACAGCCAGCGCGCAGACTACCTTTACCTGGGACGGCGGCGGTGGTGACGGCAATTGGACCACGGCAACAAACTGGGATGGCGACGTCGCTCCGGTAGATGGAGGCGCTTTCCACAACTTCGTTTTCGACGGCACTTCACAGCTCAATTCCAATGTAGACATCACGCCGGGCAACAAAGGGTTAAACACCAACGATCTCATCTTCAATGCCGGCGCCGGTGCGTTCATCCTGTCCGGCAGCTCCTTCGACCTACTTGGCACAGTAGGTAGTAGCCCACGGAACATAGACACAGCGAAAGTCATTAATAACTCTACCAATACCCAGACGATCAACAGCGACATCTGGCATCGCACCGATTACAACACAGGTTTGGTGTTCGACAACACCGACGGCGGCGCCATCGTGGTCAATGGAGTCATCCAGCAGTTTGGCAACGTAGCCGACGATGTCACCATCCAGGGTAACGGCACTGTCACTTTTAACGGGGTCAACACCTACACCCAAGACACCACGCTTGATAGTGGCACCCTGATAGTTGGCAACAGCGAGGCACTCGGCACCGGCACCATCACCCTCGCCGGCGGAACATTGAGAAACGACGGCAACAGTGTTACTTTGGACGAGGCCATCGTCGTCTCTGGAGATGCCAACACTTTTGCAAGCGGGGCAAACGTGAGTTTGACAGGTGCCATTACAGGAAGTGGCACCCTGAATGTCGGCGGCACGGGCAGCGGCCAGACGGCCAATAATCGTGTTAATATTGCAGCAAATACATTGAATGGCTTTACCGGCACCCTAAACCTCGATAATACGGAGAACTACATTGATATAAAGGGAACGACTACGTCGGCGAAACTTGTGACCTCAGGCGCCACGAGCGGGCAGTACATTCGTTTATGGGGGAATTCCACGTTCAGCGAACTCTCCGGCACAGGCGGATACATCGCGGGTGACATCAAGACGTTGACGATCGATCAGAGTACCGATACCACCTATGCAGGTAGGTTGGGAAGTGTGAATTCGGCGCGGACACTCACATTCGTCAAGTCCGGCACTGGTAGTTTGACCCTTTCTGGCGCCAACGACTTTTTTGGCAATGTAACGGTCAACGCCGGCACCCTGAAAATCGGCAGCACAACTGCTTTGGGTGTGGTCAACACCGCGGTGACGAAGGTAACCGTCAACTCCGGGGGTACTGTTGATTTCAACGGGCAGAGAGATGCCACCTATGGCTACACCATTTCCGGAACAGGCGTGGATGGCAACGGCGCCCTGGTGAACAACGGCGCGACCATCGGCACTAACAGAAGACAGGCCAGCAACATCACCCTGGCCAATGATGCGTCGATCGGCGGAACCGGTGACTGGGCCCTGCTGGCTTCTAGTTACGGCCCCACCACGCTGGACCTAGCCGGCAACACCCTAACCAAGAGCGGTGCCAACACCGTCACCCTGGTCAATGCCACTGTGACCGCAGGTTCCCTCCAGATCGATGAGGGCACGCTGGCGATCTCTCGCGGCGGTTCCCTCTCCACCAGTGCCGCGGTCGTGAATAATGCCAACTTGAATTACGGAACCACCACAGCCAGCGACACCTACGGGCTTTCTTCATCCACCACCGGCACAGGCACCCTCACAGGCACGGCAAAGCTGCTCCAGCTGAATGGAAATATCACTCAGGGCACTGTGAATCTGACCAGTGACACCATTGGAGGAACGTATGGTCAGGGAATTGAGCTGGTGTCCGACACAACGATCACCGCTGATAGCATCACACTCACTGGCGATTTGGGCCGCAGAACTAGGCAAGGGGGAACTCTCGCCTTGGATACCAGTGCTACCAATGGAGCGATCAACTTGGATGTTTCCATTGGCAGAAGCGGCGATTGGTTTGGTTTTAATTCTTTCACTGCCGATGCTGGCACAGGAACTCTCACCGTCTCCGGGGCCAACGCCGGGAGTGGAGGTTGGCGTGGCACATCAAGTGCGTCTCTGGCGGGAACTTTGGATATTTCCTCAAGTTTCACAATATCCGGAAGCGGCGCTGGGCCATTGGATTTGACAGCTACAGGAAACAGTTCGGTAAGCGGAAATCTGGGTTTGGGCAGCGCGACATCAAATACCTGGACGGTGAATTCCGGACTCACCATGGATGTCTCCGGCAATGTCTCCGGAACCAATGCAGCGATCACCAAAAACGGCACAGGAACGCTGACCCTCACCGGTGCCAACACCTACACCGGGGACACCACCGTCAGCGCTGGAACCCTCTCCCTCGACACGGGCTACACCCACACCGGAGGCGGGGCCTACACAGTTGAGGGGGGAACCCTCAAGATTGCCGATGGAGTCAGTGTCGGCAGCGCCATGACCATCGGCTTAGGTGGTGTCATCAGCCCCGGTAACTCACCAGGAACGGCATCTACAGGAGCCCAAACCTGGAACGACGGTGGCTCTTACCTCTGGGAGATTAATGCATCAAACGACGCGGGTGGAACGATCGGTACCGACCCCGGCTGGGACTGGCTCGACATTACTGGAGCACTTGACCTTACTAACCTCACTCAAGGCGGCTTCACCATCGACATTAATTCTCTGACATCAGGTAATATTGCTGGAGACGCAGTTGGCTTTGACACCTGGACCAAGGGAAATCCAGGCGACGTTGATTACAGCTTTATCATCGCTACGGCTTCATCAGGTATCACTGGCTTCGATGCAGCTGACTTCATCCTCGACTCAAGCGGCTTTAGTAACGCTCCGTCATGGGAATGGGGAATTGTTCTGAGTGGCGGCGACCTCGTGCTCGAAGCCTACGCGGTTCCCGAACCAAGCTCAACAGCTCTCTTAGGCCTTGGTGGCCTTGCCTTAGCCCTACGCAGACGCCGGAGCTAAAGAGGAGTGAAAAGCGAAGATCGAAATAGTTTTCAAAACCCCTGCCGTGTTTCACGGCGGGGGTTTTTAGTGCCTGCTGGATTTTACCATTCCAAATTCCTCATTCCAAATTCCAAATTCAAACCGCCTCCGGCGGCTTAATTCAACTTGAAAAAAACACTAGCCCTGACCCGTATTCAACCCATGAATCACATCATCCTCCTATTTCTCTCTTCAATTTTCACCCTTCACTCTTTATCTGCGGCCGAACCCGCAACCAAGTCCGACAACAAGTCAGCTGAACAGAAGTCTGGCACCCCCTCCTCTGACTGGCGGCCGCTCTACCGTGGCTCACTGGATGACTTCCGCATCTACTTCCGTGGCCAGGGATACATTGATGACGTGCACAAGCAGGAGGTCTTTGTCGCCGAGCCCGGCCAAATTCACGTCAAAAAAGGCACCAACGGCCTGATTGCCACCAAGGCACCCTACAGCCACTACCACGTCAAGGTGGACTACCGCTGGGGTGCCAAGGGCGGCTCTATGAACGCTGGCCTCATGAGCCATGTCGATCTCAACTCCAAGCGCGTCAAAGACAACCGCCCCCGCTCGGTGGAGATCAACATGAAAGCGGACGCCCCCGGCAGCATCTGGCTGGCGAGCAAGCTCGGCCCCTTTGCCTCCAGCTTTGTGGATAAAAAGATCACCGGCCGCAGAGGTACTAAAACCTACTTACCCAAGGACCAAGGTGGTGTGGCACACGATGCCTCCCCTTTCAGCAACCGCACCGTCCTCGCCAACTACCCGGGAAAAAAGCCCAACAGCAATCCAAACAGTAATCCAAACAGTAATCCTCACGGTGAGTGGAACACCCTCGAGGCCATCGTCCGCGGTGCCGACTCCGTGGAGATCATCCACAACGGCCACACTGTCAACCTGATCACCAATCTGCGTGACACCAAAAAGGGAACCAAGGAGCCCGGCAAACCCCTCGTCGAGGGCGGCATCGGCCTCCAGAGCGAGGGCCAGGAAATCTTCTACCGCAACTTTGTCATCAAAGAGCTGAAGCCGCCAAGCGGCGAATAGTGAAGCTGGTGCAGATGAGCGACAAAGGATAGCCGCCACACGGCGACAGTAGCCGCTTAAGTGGAGCAGCAGCCCTACTAGATAACTTATCACAAATCGTCAATTCCTTGTTCATAAGCGTTTTTTTATGCAGGATTGGAAATTCTGTCGTAACTTGCCTGTATCCATAGAGCGATCTCTGTTTCAGCACCTTGTAGGCGCAAAAACTCAACTCCAGTAAATTCATGAAATCAGCACCCTTAATTGGAGCCATGCTTTTGAGCGCGGTACCGTTAGCTATCGCAGGAGACAAAAATCTCGCCGCAGGACTCCCTAGTGATGATTATTTTGAAGTGACCAAGGTCATCGCCTCCCTGAATGATCCGATGCAGATCGCCATTGATCACAAGGAGCGCATCTTCATCGCCGAGCGCACCGGGCCAGTGAAGCTCTATGATCCCACCGTGGGAACGGCTGTCACCATTCATCAGCTTCCCGCCCACCACAAGGGGCGCCCAATCGAGAAGATCTACAAGTACCGCGGCGGTGGTGAGTGTGGGGTCCTCGGCATTGCCCTTGATCCGGACTTTGAGAACAACCAGTATATCTACTTTTATTACTCTCCCATCGAGAAAGATTGTAACCGTGTCTCCCGCTTCACCTTCAAGGACAACCAACTCATCGATGAGGTCAACATTCTGGAGGTAGTCACAGAACGCCATGCAGGGCCCCACCACGCCGGCTCGATTCATTTTGGCAACAACCGTGAGCTCTTTATCGCCACGGGGGATAATACCAACCCACACGCCGCCGACGGCTACGCGCCGATTGATGATTCATCGACCGGCCTGCATCGTGATGCCCAGCGCTCCGCCGGCAACTCCAACGACCTGCGTGGGTCTATCCTGCGCATCATCATCAATGAAGACGGCAGCTACGATATCCCTGAGGGAAACCTCTATGCCCCCGGCACGCCGAAGACACGCCCGGAAATTTACGCCAAGGGATGCCGCAACCCGTTCCGCATCTCTGTGGATAAAAAAACCGGCTACCTGCACTGGGGCGAGGTCGGCCCGGACGCACGTGAGGCAAATGCCCGTGGCCCACGTGGTCATGATGAATACAACATCGCCACCAAGGCGGGCTACTTCGGCTGGCCCTACCATGTCGGGGTTGAGTATTACAATGAGTATGACTACGCGACTGAGAAGACTGGCGCCTCATTTGCAAAGGGCATCATTAACGACTCACCGCGCAACACCGGCTTGCGCGAACTTCCCCCCGTCAACAATGCCACCTTGTGGTATCCATACGCCAAGTCAGAGAAGTTTCCCGAACTGGGAGATGGCGGCCGCAATTCCATGGCAGGCCCTGTCATCTATCAGGATGGGCTCGAGCACAACTTCCCCGCCTACTTTGATGGTAAGCTGATGTGGTACGACTGGGTGCGGGCCCGCATCGTGATGATCACGCTTGATGAGCACAACAAAGCCGTAAAGCTCGATCCATTTCTCAGCTCCACCAAGCTGGTCCACCCGATCGACATCAAACTCGGCAACAAAGGAGACCTTTACATCTTGAACTACGGCTCAGCATGGTCAGGCAATACCGACGGAAATCTGCTACGGGTGCGCTACGGAGGACAGAACCGCCGCCCAATCATCAAGCTAGCCGCCGACAAAAGCGTCGGTGCCGTACCTCTCACTGTGCAATTTTCCTCGAAAGGCAGCATCGATAAAGACGGCGACCCCATGTCCTACCACTGGGACTTTGGCAATGGTGACAGCTCCACCGAAGCCAACCCGAGCTATCAATACACTAGCTCCGGAGTTTTCACCGCTACACTTACTGTCAAAGACGATCAAGGCAAAGATAACAAAGCGTCCTTGAAAGTGGTTGCCGGCAATGAACGACCATCGCTTTCCTTGAAATTTGAAAACAGTGACGGCTACTTCGACTGGGGCAGTGAGATCTCCTACCTCGTGTCTGGCCAAGACAAGGAAGACGGCACTCTGGGCACAGCAGACATCGAAGTGGTGGCAGAATACCGCCCGGATCGCAGCATTCCACCGAGTAAAATTAACACCGACGCCACCTCGACTGGCGACCCGCGGCTTGAGGGCATGAATCTACTGCTCCCGGGAGTGAAGCTTATCGAGGCGAACCACTGCCTCGCCTGCCATCAATCCAATTCCAAATCGGTAGGGCCGAGCTACATGGAAGTGGCACTTCGCTATAGAGACACCCCGAAAGACCGCAGCTACCTACTCGATAAAATCAAAAAAGGCGGCAATGGCGTCTACGGGCACATGCCGATGCCCGCACAGGCCCACATCAGTGATGGTCACATCAAGGAGATGGTCACTGCCATTCTCGATATGGCGGGAGACCCAGCGAACGTTTCGCGCAGTAAATCTGGCAAGGTCAAAACCATCAAGCGCCCCGCTCATCCTAACAATCAAAAAGGCATCTATGTGCTACGTGCCCAGTACACCGACAAGGGAGCCAATGGCCTCAACCCATTGTCCGCTGAATCCGAAGCACTCACCTTGAAGGCCCCGATCAGCGTCAGTGGCCGTAAATCCAAAATCGATGCCATCCTTGCACAAATTCATGGCGACGGCGCCATCAATGAATCTGACCGTCACATTGGCCAATACCGTGATCTCAAGACCACACTCTCCTGGAAGCTGATGGTGGAAACCCCCGGCAGCTACAAAGTCTCGCTCAATCAAGCGGTCCATGAGCGCCAAAGAGGCGCCACTTACGAGCTACAGATCAATGGCCAATCGCTCAGTGGCACTGCTAAAGGAAGCTCAGGAAACAAAGCCTGGAATGACTACCAAGACGTAATCCTGGGCACAGTAAATCTCACCAAGGGAATTCATACCCTGCGCTTTGTTCCAAAAAGCGCGCCAAAGGGTTATGTGTTGAATCTCAAGTTCATTAATCTTGAACGCACCGGCAGGATTGGGAAGTGATGATAAAGACTCACTGCAGCTGCCAAAAACCTTCACCGCACCAGTTTATACCAAGGGCTTCCACACCCTGAAAGCTGGCACATCCACTGCCAAAGGCGTCATCTCCAAGAAATCATTTTAAACTTTTAGAAACATGAAACACATAATCAGAAAAGCGAGCTTTTTGCTCCTGCCGATCACTCTGCTAATCACCTTATTGACCCTCTCCTGTAAGTCTGGCGATGCCACATCCACGGCTAAACCGGATGAAACCCAGCCCGGCGGGCAAGAAGAGCGGGTAACTGCGACCGAGCAGCGGGTGACCGAAGGGAACGCAAGCACCCCTAGGCAGGGCAAGCTCCACAAACCCAATATCATTTTAGTGCTCACCGATGACCAAGGCATGGGAGACCTCTCCTGCATGGGCAACCCCTACCTGAAAACCCCACACATTGACTCCTTCCACGCCAAATCTAGCCGCTTCAGTGACTTCCACGTCAGCCCCACCTGCTCCCCGACCCGCGCGGCCCTGATGAGTGGCCGCCACCCACTCGAAGTAGGTGTCTCCCACACCGTGCGCTACCGTGAACGCCTTGCCAAGGAGGTAATTACCATGCCCCAGGTCCTGCAGCAAGCAGGCTACCAGACCGGCATTTTCGGCAAATGGCATCTCGGGGACGAGGAGGCTTACCTACCTCAAAAACGAGGATTTCATGAGGTGCTAATCCACCCTGCGGGGGGCCTGTGCCAATTCCAGTGGGGGGACTTCAAGGCCAACGAGGCAGCCAAGTACTTCGATAACGTGCTGCTGCACAACGACACCATCGTGCAAACCAAGGGCTTCTGCACGGATCTCTTCTTCGACGCCGCCCTCGTCTGGACCAAAAAGCAGCTCAATGCCAAGCAGCCTTTCTTCACCTACATCAGCCTCAACGCGCCTCACGGCCCGATGTATGCCCCTGAGAAGAACATCAAGCGCTTCACCGACCAAGGGTTCGACAAAGAAGCCGCCGCCCGTTACGGGATGGTCGAGAACATCGATGAGAACTTCGGCAAGCTGATGAATCACCTCGAGCAATGGAAAGCACTCGAGAACACTCTGGTCATCTTCATGACGGACAACGGCATGGCGATGCGCTCCATCAAGATAAATGGCAAGAAACATCAAGCTCACAACGCCGGCATGAAAGGGCGCAAGAATTCACCAGATGAGGGCGGCACACGGGTGCCCTCATTCTGGTACTGGAAGGGCAAGACAGCGGAAGGCGTCGACATCCCAGCACTCACGCGCCACCTCGACCTTTACCGCACCTTCTGTGAGCTCGCCGGAGTTCCAGTACCAGAGAGCACCATGCCGCCACGGGGCCGCTCGCTCTTGCCCCTGCTGGAAAACCCTCGGGAAGCCAGTGCCCAGTGGGAAAACCGCACACTCTTTGTCCACCGCGCCCGCTGGAACGACGGCCGCTGGAACAAAACCAGCCGCGAGGAGCAGAAATACAGCGGCTGCGCCGTGCGCAGCCAGCGCTGGCGCCTGGTCAATAACACCGAGCTCTACGACATCTCCGCGGACCCCGGCCAAAAAAACAATGTCGCGGACCAGCACCCAGAAGTTCTCAAGCAACTCAGCGATGCCTACGACAGCTGGTGGGATACCCTCACCCCCTATCTCCAAAATGAGGACCTGCCGTGGGTTGAGCCCGGCGAGTATCATATGCAAAAACGCTACCGCGCACAGCTCAAGCATAAGGGCATTCCCGACTGGGCACCTGATTACAGCCTGCTTTCAAGCAGTGAATAATACCTCTGATTCAGACCAGGCCAGCTACTGTTTCTCACCCAATAGATATCTGGTCCATTGGGTCAAATGACCCTGGCATCATCAAGCCACTTTGATCTGATTTATCTCGCCTCAACAACCACCGCACCGAGCCCCATGGCAAAGTCCCCCGTTGTGTCTTTTGATGCCGTAATTTTGATCACATAAAACTTACCACCCTTCACATTGGGTATCTCAAGGGGGATATGGGTCACCCCAGCATCAAGTGCAGGCACACTGAACGAAACTTTTTCCCTATTAGGCAACGTAACCTCGACATCGAAGCCACACCACTCCTGCAGCACGTAGATATTCACCAGCATCGAGCCCTTGCTTTTTTTAGGTGCCCGGATTGTGGTATTCCATCCGTTTCCAGACTTGGCGCCCATCTTGTTAGACGTGCTTACACTCGGAGAATACTTCTTACCTCCCACTTCGAAAAATACAGGAATATCGTTTTGCTTAGCCTCTTGAAATGCCCCCTCCTTTGTCACCCTGATGCTGCAAGACCCAGCTGGCATTTTGGCTTTATCACCATCAGTACTGTCACCGCTGAGGATCAACCAATCGAGAACCTTATCTCCATCAAGATTGACCAAGCCTGTGTCCCCTTTCTTCCCAACAAGCGCCACTTCATGAAGGTGTGCTTTGACATTTGGATCAAGAACTACGAGCTCTTCTTTCTGCTCAGCTCTATCAGTTGAGGGCAACATAAACTTCAGCCCAACACCAACCGCGATAAGAGCCACTAAGACGCCGATAATAATGAAAATCTTCTGATTTGATTGGCTCTGACCTGCAGAAAAATCAGCAACCTGGTCGGTAGCGCCCATCCCAGTCATGTTCAGACTCGATTGCTGGCCCGTAGCACCAATTGGAGCCTGCTTCACCGTCGCCATCGGCACGGATTGCTTGGCTGTAGGCACAGACATAGGTACAGTAGCCACCACTGTCGGCACGACTGGCGTGGCGGGCACCACTGGTGCCGCTTGAACCACTGGCGTTAATGGAGTTACCTTAGCCATCGGCACCGTTGCAGTCGCGATCGGCACTGCCGCTGTGGCAAGCTTGGCATCAGGGTCATGTACCTTTATAGCGTGAAGAGCCTCAGTAGCCTCATCAATCGTTGCAGGGCGATCATCACGAACTCCCGCACACATTTTCATCACCCAAGCTGCAAAGTCTAAATTCAAATCAGGCACGTAATTGGTAATAGGCGGCAGCTCACCTGCTAGATGAGCTGATGCACAATCCTCATCTGATCTGCCTGAGAATGGATGTCCGCCTGCGAGGGCCGTGTAACAGAGCTGACCCAGCATGAACAAATCAGCGCTCGCGTCCGCTTCTCCTCCATCATCATGTAACTCCGGCGCCAATAATACAGCATCAGCTATGTGAATGTCTTCGCCCTTCACCATGGTCGCCAGAGTATTGAGCCCCAGATCAAGTATCAGGCAGCGATAGCCACTGGTAGCTCGTGCCAAGCGTATCACCGACCCAGTGTGTAATGCTCCGTGATAAATTCCCGCATCATGCGCAGCATGCAGGCCTTCCAACAAATCCGTCGCCATGCGGTAAGCTCCTATCTCTCGCAAAGGCCCTTGCATCAGCCGCTCAGCGAGAGTTTCACCCTCGACATATTGAGTCACCAGCGAGAATCCAGCTTCATCTATGGGAATATCATAGATAGTGAGAATGTTTGGGTGCTGAAAGGCACCAAGTTTACCCGCATAGCTCGACATTTCTGCCGCCCTCTCTGACGAATGCTCGCTGGCAGCAGCATCGAGGTGTCGATAAACCACCTTGCGACCCAACATAGTGTCCTCTGCTAGATACATTCCACCCGCCGCATCCTTACTGAGGAGCTTAATAATTTTATAACGATCTTCTTTCGGGTCCGACATACCTTGATCAATTGTGCCTGCACACAGCCTTAACACCATGCTAAATTACCTCAGCCTTAACAACAAAGAATCTTAAAAATAATAAGAAGAAAATATGAGCTCTGTAGGCTCGCATCACCCGAAAGGGTGATTGTAATCGAGCCCCAAAATAGTGTATGTATTAAGTATTCACTAATTGTGAGTGATTTTTTGTAGCGATTCACTGATGAAAACGGCCTCAAATAATCGGCTACAGATATCACGAGACCTATATACACGGTCACACAAGCCACAGGTGGCACATTAAATTTTTTCTCAAATCAACATTCACACAGTAAACGTCAGCCTGCACGACAATCATAATATTCATCCAAAACACAGTGAAATTTAGATATCTCAACCGCCAACATAATAAAGGCATTCCATCTGGCTTCGCCCTAGTAGCGACCGTGAGCATGATGGTATTAATGACACTCATTGCCGTGGGCATGCTCAGCCTGTCCACCATTGAGCAGCGCAGCTCAGGTGGTAGTGCCAACGAGGCGGACAGAACAGCCCGGTCCAATGCTCGCATGGCACTGATGATCGCCCTTGGTGAGCTACAAAAGGCAGCGGGGCCAGACCAACGGGTGACAGCCACAGCATCAATCCTGGGCTCAGCTGACAACCCATACGCTACCGGCACACCAGCGCAAGACGGCAAGAAGCACTGGATGGGGGTCTGGAGCACCGACAACTACAGCCCTGCCAACCCTGATGCTAAGACATTTCAGCGCTGGTTAGTCTCTGGGGAGCAAGATCAGCTAGATGCGCTCGGAGATGCTCGGACCGATCCAGCGAGCGACAACATCACAATTTTTGCGGGAGTCGATGATGCCTCTGCGGTCAAAGTCCCTAAAGTCGAGGTAGCCACAGCAGCAACTGGAGATAGCTCCTACTACGCCTACTGGGTGGAGGATCAAGGCGTGAAAGCGGACCTGGCTTGGAACGAGGGTAATTTTAGTGATGCTGACCGCCAACAAGCTGCACGACTGTCAACTTCACCCGGCCCTGACCACGCAGTATTTGAAGGGCCTTTCAGTAGTGGGGTTGCTTACCCGCTGGAAAAAGGTAGTGGCTACGTGGATAAGCTTCAAAAAGCATTCAGTCCATCCGACATGCCGCTAGTAATGGGTAATACCACCGATTACGCCACTTGGCTCAAGACCAACCGCCATGACATGGCGATGAACGTGCGCGGAGTCATGGCCAATGTCAAAAAGGGCGGACTACGCCGCGACCTCTCACTGGCCTTTGAGATGGATGGTAATGCGGAGTCGGAGAGCGCGCCCCGGTTTAATCAGCAGACCACGGAGTTTGTCGGTAATAGTGATCAGTTTTCAAGCCCCTACAACATGCCGGGGATGACACTCAAGGCGCGCCATTTGTTCAGGGACACTCCCAGTTCAGGTGATGTTTTCTCCACTGACATCACCCAGCCGGCAACGGTCGTCCGAGGTCCGAGCTGGTGGCTATTGAGGGATTATGCAAACCTCTACAAACGTTTGACATACTCAAGTGGCGGTCATGCATTAGCTTCCAGGGCTTACTATCCTAACAGGAGCACATCAGGAATCACTGAGGATCTTGTAGATATGCATGCCCAAAAAAATCAGGGTATTGATTTGATGCAGAGATATGTTGTCGCCACGAACATGGAGACAAATACGTTAGACCAAGCTGAACCCAACTGGAGATATGCCTATCGCCCTGTTCGAGCCAATTACGCGCCAGTATTGCTTGGGGTGAATGCCATATATAGCCTCGTCTATACGGGTAATCAACTCAAAATGACCGTGGATCCCTTTTTCATATTATGGAATCCTTACAACACTCAGATTACCGCAAATAGGTTCGCTATCACGCTTGAGAACGGTTTTGCTGGGGGGATGCGCTTCAGGCATACCGACGCGAGTGGTACGGCGAGGTTGTATGGTCAGCCCAGTGGTTGGGGCCAAGGCAGAGGATCGGATACATCATTTACCGACTTCGCAAAACGCAAGTCTGGGGTGAACGCTAACGTAAGTTACCTTATTGACGATCTCTCCATGGGGGCTGGTGAAGTTTTGATCTATTCCCCCCCCACAGAAGATAATCGGAGCGGGGATGCCAATGTACTCAATGACGAGCTTATACCAAGCCTGAACTATGACGCTACTGATTCAGGAATTTTCTTCAACGAATTCCCAGAATACAACGCCAGTAGGCAGTTTCTAGGATGGAAGACGGTCAATGTCCCCAGCACTGAGAGCGGATCCCATACCATTGATGTATTATTTAATATCGCTAGTCAGAGTGCTTTTGCCATCGTCAATATCATTGAGGCGAGCCTACCTATTAGCACCCGTAAGCCGAACGAGCTAACCACAGAGGCGAACTTTGGAGACAATCTGTCTGGACAAGAATTCCGCCTCAATTTGGGTGGCGGTCAGTATTCGACGAACATTAACAAGGGAACCCAGTGGCGGAAGAAAGGTGACGGTACAGAAGTATGGCCACTGAGCTACACTTTCAGTGAGCTGAGCGCCACCAAGAAGTCATTTGGCGTACTCTCCATGCTCACTCTGCCAACTGACAAACTCGAAGCAGATACAGACATGGAGGTTTTCTCGCAGCTCAATGCAACCCCCATCGTCAGGGTGCAGTCCGAGCGCTTCCAATTAGCTCCGCTCAACATCTTTGTAAATTCATTATCTGCTAACGGCATTAACAACCTGATGAATCAAATTGGTGTCGATATTGATGCCTTTGGAAGTGGTAATAATAGCTTTTATGGCAAGAATTATGGCTTGGCAGAGGGAGATACCTCATTCCCGCTCATTGACATTCCAAGGGCGCCATTACATTCTCTCGTTCAGCTATCGGGAGCCAACATAGGCACCAGGCTTTTTGAGCCGACACACGCCATCGGAAACTCATGGAAACCTCCATACATCCCACAAGACTCAGTTTATTACAACTCTAGCTGGTATTTCCTAAACCGAGCCAAGGTGACGATGAACGATGTTTCCTGGCAGGCGAATGACGCCTTGTTTGACCGTTATTATTTCTCAGGTATTGCGCCGGCTTTTGCGATTGGTGCAGGAGGTTATGCCCCAGCAGTGGCTAATACAAGCGATGCGATAGAAGATACATTGCAGCGTTTTTACGGTATGGATCCAGCAGACCCGACGCAGACGGTTGATCCTGCCACTGCCCAGTCCAACCCGGCACTAGAGCCTCATGTCCCTTCGAGTAAAACACCAGCCGATATCGTCACAGAGCTTACCCCAAGCAATTCCAACCAAGATGGTTACAAAAAGGTCGGAGCTTACACCATGATCAAAGGAGCCTTCAATGTGAACTCAACCTCGGTGAAAGCCTGGGCAGCCTTCCTGCAAGGCAACAAGACTCTCGCCCTTGAATCGGTTCAAGGCACCAATGATTCAGGAACAGGCACGCCGTTCCCGCTCGCAAGCGCTGTATCCAATACCAACTCCAATAATGGTTGGGAAAAATTCTCTCGACTCACCGATGCTCAAATTTGGAATGACAGTGGCACACCCAATGACTTTACCGACGATACCGGCCTTGCGGTCGAAATAGTCAATCAAGTGAAAGCCCGGGGTCCCTTTATGAGCATCTCAGACTTTGTCAACCGGCGTATTGACACTGACTCTAGAAGTTATAATGGGGCGATTCAAGAGGCGATCGAACAATCCGAAGTCAATGGAAATCAAAGCACGGGTATCAGAGCGGCAACCTCTGGTTTGATTCCGAATTACTCCAGCACTGCGAATCCTAATAATACGAATGATTTTCCTTTTGCCTCTACTCCCTATGCCAGTGGCAGAAACTGTGCCACCGGCGTGCCGATGGAAATCAACCAAGCCAACATCCTGTTACCACTTGCTCCCAGACTCAGCGCTCGATCCGACACCTTCCGCATTCGTGCCTATGGTGAGGTCAGGGACTCTGATGACAACATCATTGCTCAAGCTACTTGCGAAGCAATCGTACAGCGGCTGCCTGAATACTTAAACTCTAATAATGATCCATGGGATGATGATTCCCAAGCTCCCACCCTCAATACGCTAAACCAAACCTACGGCA
>ERZ1048068.743-NODE-743-length-27765-cov-8.267954_pt1 | contig 27765 bp, 37 predicted proteins | sample MGYA00383098_ERZ1048068 | MGnify/ENA primary metagenome ERZ1048068 (study PRJEB29581, sample SAMEA5548368) | metagenome | biome: marine; feature: coastal; material: water | depth 1 m | study: Short-term variability in the microbial, nano- and picoplankton dynamics... | reverse complement strand
AAGTGTTTTCTTTACTTTTTTTAATTTTTTTTGTATTTAATGCGATATTGTAACAAATATGTTACACTATCCTATCCATCCTAACTTTGTCGCATTATGTATACAAATCATAAAACATGTTATAATATGTGCAATCCACCAGAATGTTCTAATGGCTGCGATTGCATCTGCTTGGGCATCTGTTTCCCCTACTTTCTCACCAAGACTTTTAGCCCATATTCTCCACATTGTTGCAATCATTATATCTCCTTAGTATGTTGGTATTGCTATCATAAGGGTAATCTGAACTAACCAAACTCCTAATGATATACCTATGGCTCCTAATAACATTCCTTTTGCAATGTTAGATTTTGAATTTGTTAATAAAATCCATGATGTTAAACACAATGCAAATATTAAAAATAAATTTAATATTGGTGTTATAATTGATAGTAATACTGTAATCATAATTTACTCCATTTTTTTATTTAGATTTTCTTAATTTACGCAGTTTAGAATATAATCTTGTTGTTCTATCTTCAATAATACGCTTCAGTTCTTTTCTGCGTGTTCTTGCAGATTTGGATTTTTCCATTCTTTCAGCTTTCATTACATAACTCCATTTTTATAAATGTATTCTAAAGCACGGTCTGCTTCAATCTCAAGTGGTCGATTATCATACCAGTTACCAGTCTCAAGATCAAACTGCTTACATAGTTCTGCAATCTCTTGAGCTGTGATAGGATAACCACGGTAAGTTGCATTGCCTGCAATCTTTACCATTATGGCATACATCTTAGAATACCAACCAGTGGATGATATAGTAAGATATTCAGTTGCCAAATTCTTAGGCCAGAAAGGACAATCATGATAGCTTGTCCAAGTGTAATTAGTATTAGATAGTTTATTTTTACGATACGATAAAACTTGATCTTTAAGTTCTTGCGGTAATCTATCTAAGAAATTTTTTGAATCTCTTTCTCTATTATATGGCCATTTTGCTATTAGTGCATCAACATCAACAGGAGCACCATTATTAATGAAAAAGAAATTGTTAGCGTCAGTGTAGTCAGCTGGTATATAATACATACGAGACACGTCTTTAGTTTGTGCATCTCCAATTGAATTGAGTTCGGAATTGAGAGCATGCCAGAAGTGACGTATTCTAGGTTCTTCAACCTCCGTTTCAAGATTGAATATAATTCTAAACTTAGGATGTAAGTCCGTACTTGAAGCAGTGCTATACACAACATAATCATAAGAACCAAAAGTTTCAGCCAAAGCATCTTCTAAGTTTCCTTCGAAGACATGATCATCAACATCAACAGCAGCCCAATTTGCCCAAGATAAAACATTTTTGTTGGCTCTAGTAGTACCAGTTTTATATACAGCTGGCGAAATAAGTTCCGCATCTTTTTTACCTTTCTTAGGTTGTTTACTTAGATTATAAAGAAGCGCCGTAAACTCAGACCAAGTATCTAACTTGAGTTGACGATGAGTCTTATTATCATACTGACTTTTGAATATGGTTATCTGGTACATTATACCTGATCTTCATCCATCCATCTAAGGAGTGTTGCTTCATTCTCACCACGAACAGGGTAATAGACACCACGAGATTTCCTAGATATACTTGGCTGTTCAATTAGATTTGCAAACTTACGAAAGTCTTCTTCAGTACGGAAAGCAATATTAATAGAACCATAGATGTCTAGGTCTTCTTGTTCAAATTCTGGCATATCTTCCCAGTGAACTGAATCCCACTCGTCTTCTTGACCATCTAATACAAATAGATTAGACCCTTTATTATTCTTACTCATAATATTTATTCTCCATATTTCCAAAGGTTGTTTTATGTGAGGCATGTTGTTCTCTTGTAAGTGCCTTACGAACCATACCCATTTCATTAATACCAGTTTTCTTTACATAGTCATCACGGAAGATTAACTTATTCTTAGCAAAGCGACTGTAGTCTACATGGTGATGCCAACGATTATATCTCTGAACAACTTCAGTAACATCTGGGTGTTGTTCTTTTAGTGCTTCAGCAAATGTACGACGATTGTCTCCATCAATGTAAACATTATCTGTATTACCACCACCCATGACCAATGTAGTCATCTTACCGCATAAGAATGTATTAAATAGAATAGTACAATGATCATCTTTAAGTATGCGGAGACTGAGATCAGTATCTTCATTATATCTACCACGCCAACGTAAATCAATATCATTACGCAATAGAATACAACTATAGACACGTGTATTTAGAACATAAGGATTCTTTTTCTTTTGAGATGCTGGAACAAAGTATTGATAGTTCATACCAGACATTGCAACATTCTTAAATCTATCAGTAAATTCTTCACATGCTCTAATAACATTACCAGATGTTACAATGGTTTTCTTATTACGAAGTAAGCGATAGAAGTGCCTAATGTTATCATCCATAATCCAGTGACGCTTTGCTCCAGATTCAATAGAATGTTCCCAAACAAAGTTACGAGCTGGAATAGAACCACCTATCCGACCAGATGCATCTGGAAAATTAAACTTAGGATTTGTTCTGAAGTCACTTGGCATTACAAGAAGTTTATCTTCAGATATATTAGCCGCATAGTCATCATGTTCTGAATCTTCAATAACAACTTTATATGGAACATTTATCTCATCTAATGTTTTAGAGGTGAGGCGTGATTCTGCTCTACCTTTAGATATAACATAGATAGGATATTTTGGTTGGCTGTAGTCTGTCATAATCTCTCCTTAATATAATATTATTATAGCACATTTTAATACTAATGTAAATCACTTTCTTTAATAAAAACACCATCAACCATTTTACCCTTACGGTGTTTTATATCATCATAGGCTACCTGTAGACATTCTTCCATAGATAACTTATTGCGAGTAGCAATATTAATAAGAACAACCATCATATCGCCAATATCATCACGAATATCTTTACCCTTACATATATTATCAGATAGTTCTCCAGCCTCCTGGATCAATTTCATATATTGATCTTTATCTGTACTGCCTTCAATTAGGTTACGGTCTCTATGCCATTGAGCAATATTTTCAACTATTAGTTTCATTAATTAATCCTTCATTATTTTTATTATGCAAAAAAGTCTTCTAGTGTCATTGTGTCTTCTACAGACCAACCGATAGCATCTAATATAGGCTTCAGAGGGTCTAAGAAAGTTTTATCAAATTGTTTCTCATAGTCGATGTATTTATGCAGACCCATTTCTTGAGGCAGATAGCTAGGAAAACCAATTACATTTTCTCTGATAGGGTTAGGTAATCTCATATAGCAAAACTTAATCTTTTCACCATTTTGAATAACTCCATACCTCTTATCTAGCGCAAGTCCACGAATGGTATTATTGTACATAATAGCACCACGAACATGAATTGGACAACCTTTTCTATAAACTGTTCTATTATCAACCCAATCTGTAACATTACTTACACCACGTGGAAAGGATACTGCTTCTGGACCAAGTGAATTAAATTCTTTACGGAAGTCAGAAATATATCTCTGAGTATCGGATTCAGTACCATTGATAATAACACCAAAGATTTCTTTAAACTTAGTACGAACAACTGCTGGTGTAGATGACTTGATAGCCTCAATACCCATAATCTTTAGTTTAGGTACATCATACTGAACACCCTCACTGTTATGAACATTTAGAATATATCTTTTCTTTGCAGTCCAGATACCACGATCAGCAATGACTTCTCTTTCCATAATCATACGTGAGTCAAAGGCATTCATCTTTTTGTACAACTGATCATATGATACAGCAAGAGTTTTGGTGAAATGTTCTTCACAGATTTTATCCAATGTTTTAACTGGATCTGATGGATTAAGTTTATTAACCAAGTCTGAGAATGATATGTAAAGCGAGTCTGTATCAATTGCAATTACATAATCTTTATCTTTAGTTTTAAGTATCTTATTCATTTCGGCATTGATTGCCTTCTCTGCCCATAGGATAGATAACTGACCAGATAATGTAATACCCTCTGCCATTCTTAGATCATAGTATCTAAAGTATCTGTTACCTAAAGCACCATACAAAGAGTTGAGAAGGATCTTAATAGACATCTGCTGATTCTCAAGTTGATTGATCTTTCTCTCATCTTCAACTGTTGGTGATTTCTCATACCTTTGCTTTGTTATAAGCATTTCTTTCTTAACTGCTTTACGCTCTGCATAGTAATCAACAATGATCTTAGGTAATACACCTTGCTTTTCTTTAGAATATTGAGAACCATTAGCCGCAACAGAATACTTACTTTCTGGTGCTGGTCCATCAAGGTAACGATCTACTCCATGATCTAGTAATCCTGGCATAAGAGTTTCAGGAGACATATTGTATTGGACAATAAGATTAGGATACAGAGAGTTTAAATCAAAGGATACAACCCAGTCGTGAGAACCAACCATAGGATCTTTAACATATCCACCAGGGTATGCTTGCTTTGGCTTTTCAATATAAGGTGGAATAACAATATTCTTTAAATTTAACTCACGGTAAATAATTGAATCCCATATGGCAGTAGTGCCAAAAGTATCTGATATGTTAACACCACCACGATAAGCCATAGTCATAACTAAAGCAATAAGACCCATCTTTTCATCTATACGTTGTACAACCTGAACATCTCTAATGTTATAGTCAATAAACTTCTGATGATCATTTTTGTATAATTCATGTAAGCTGCCGTGTTCTTCATATGATAGCTTACGTTCGCCGAGAACAGTATGAGCAACATGATCTAAGGCATAGGATTCTTGTGTGCCGTAACTATAACCAAACTTTTTAAATAATTCAATATAATCTGCTTGCTGAATACCAACCAGCTCATAGCCTTGTTGTTCTCTACCCATAATCTTAGTATTACGTTCGTTTACCAAGTTCCAAGGAGACATTCTCTTAACGGCTTCGGCTGAACCAATTCTAGCAATTCTATTGATTAGATAAGGAACATCAAAGAACCTTATATTCCAACCAGTGATAATATCTGGTGGATTATCTGTCCAATATTTTATAAACTTTGTTAATAGTTCTTCTTCACTGTCACACTTAATATATTGGATAATATCATCACCCATATTAAGTTCTGTTTTCTCGTAGTCATACTCGCCTAGACCCCATACTTTGTAGACACGAGACTTACTTGACTTGAGTGCAATTGATATAACTGGATATAAAGCTTCTTCCGGTCTAGGAAAACCCTCTGATGAGGCAACCTCAATATCAAAGTTAACAACATTTACATGAGATTGTCTAAACTTAATATCTTCAGGGAAGCGTTCTGTAATAAATTGTTGAATATAGTTTGTATTACCATATATTTTAAAGCTATCTAAATCTTTGTACTTGTCAATAAAATCTTTAGCTTCAGACATCTTATTGAACTTCATTGGAGACAGAGGCCATCCATCAAGTCCTTTATGTGAAGGATTGGCTTCACGTGATGTCACATATAGTGTCGGCTCAAACTTAACCCGTTTTGTTATTGCTGCTCCATTATCATTGTACCCTCTGTACAAGATGGAATTACCGTAGCGATTTACGGAAGAATAAAATGACATACTAAACCCTTCAAGTTAATTAATTACCATTATATATTGTTTTTGGTCTAATGTAAACCATTAAATGCTAAAAGGGGCAAATTAATTGCCCCTCATATTTTCTATTATTTTTACAGATTTACAAATCTTCATTATCAGTTAGCATTAGATACTTTGCTTCTTTATGGTAACCCATTCTGTGAAGCTCGGCGGCTGCTTTTGCTTTTCCTACTGATAGGAAGAAACTGTTAAATCCACTAAAGAATCCACCAACAGGTGCTAAGGCATATTTCATTACTGCTTCAGTCATTAGAAGTATCTCCTCATTGTTGCGTCATGTTTTCCATAAGCAACATTTCGGATATCTCCCCGACATAGACCAATATCAAGTAGGTCTGCATCTGAAAGTTTTGATAACTCCCTCAGAGTCTTTTTAGCTTCTGAAGTGTCTTTGCGTGTTGTTCGTATATCTTTAAATAAATCTATCAGAGCTTTAATTGCGTTCTGTAGAAAGTTGGCTTGTATTAGTATTAGTTGTGTCATTGTGATTCCTCGTTTGACCAATATTGATTTTACGAGGACGCATTTCTTCTGGGATGACATACTGCAATTGAATTGCCAATATTCCATCCTGAATATCTGCTCCGTTTACATTTACATGTTCGGACAGCCTAAAAGTACGTTTAAATTTCTTCGTAGATATTCCACGATGAATAAACTTTCTACCTTTAGAGACGTGTTCTCCTGTCACTGTTAAAGTTCTATCTTTAACTTCAACAGATATTTCATCTTTTGTGAAACCAGCAATAGCAAGTTCAATCAGATAATCCTGATCGTCTTGTTGTATAATATTATGAGGTGGATAATGGTCTTGAGCATGTTTTGCAGTGAACTCTAGTTCATTGAATAGATGATCGAAACCCACAAATGATGAACGTGGGAAAAGTTGTTGTAAGCCTGTCATTGTTATCTCCTTTTGATCAAGCAAGATTATTTTGTGATCGGATCATTCCGCATCACAGTAGTATATATAATGTTTTTATTCTTTATCAGTATTAAATTTTTCTTTTTTTAATTCAAATAGCCAGAGATTACTATTTTTATAGCAATATCTTTTACACGTTTTAGGTGCAGTATCTACTGAAGCTAAGTTATCATAAAATTCAATCCATTCATCTGATAGCAATATTTCTTCTATGCTATCATTATTCTTTATTTTTAAATGCTCTTTAAATAAACTAACTAGTTGAGGATCATCCGATTCTAGTTCTTTTATATCTTTATAGAAAGAAAAGTCAATCCAACAACATGGCGTTATATAACCTTTTGCACTTGAGCCAAATGATCTACCTGTTGCTGTATCATTTATACATTGTGGGTGCCATTCTTTACTCATATTTTTCTCTGATATAATAGTTATCTTTTGATGTAGGTTTTAAAGGATCATTATTAGTCCATCTATTAGACTTTATAAGTGACATTTCTAAACCATGCTCTACACATAAAGCTTTAGCTGTATCAATATCATTTTCATTATATTTAAATATAATATACTGCCATATTGATTTAGCTATATACTTCCTTGATTCCAACATTAATCTAAATAACTTTTCACCATCTTGCCTAACTCGGTACTTATGTGAATCCTTAGGTAAACCATCTATACCAAAATACCAGTTAGCTCTTGGGTGTGCTTTAAAGCATTTAATAAAATAAGCATCTGGCTTGTGACTAGCAGCTACATGAACACTACACATTTTATCAGCAGAGTAAATCTTAGATAAAAATACATCTAGTTTAGGGTGAAGTATTGGATCTGATATTTGACCACAAAAGATAAATCTATCAAAGTAATTTAAATACTTATCAAATTCTTCTTCAGACATAAGATTAGTAGGAATATTAGTGATATTCTGTCTAGCACAATTAGGACAAGCAAGTGTGCAACGACTTGATATATCTAAGTTGACTGCATCTCTAGTCCAAAATTTACTTATTTCCAATGTTATATTTTGGGCACAGTTCCCACTTTACTTTTTCCTTAAAAGGAATTATTTTAATTTGTCTTAGTTGTGCCAATGGTTCAACAGATTGTCCAGAAACTATACTAACTAATCCCCAATCAGACATTAGTGTTGCAATAGTATTACGTCTTGCTAAATCATTTTCTTCAAGATTAGATTTCTTACCATCAAGTAAGAATAGTTCTTTAAAGTGCACAATGAAATATCTACCTTGTTTATGTAGAATATGGCACGATTGAAATAATTTGTTATCTTTTCTACTAGCCACGCCTATACGGGTTAGTGTTTCCCTAATTTTTAGGAAGTCATCTGGCTCATTTAGAGTTATCTCAAGCATATGCTTGGGCGTCCACTCTATAATTTTACTTTCTTCTTTTTCCACCCTTATTCACCTTATTCTTTATTATAGTTAATTGTTCAGGTGATAACAGAGTCAAAGCTTGACGGGCTTTTGTATTACTATACCCATAATATTCCTTGACAGATTCAATATCACTTTCAGTTTGAGCTTTAGCCCATTTAGAAAACCTTTTTCGTTTTCTAATTATATTTATAAGAAAAGAATATTGTAATCTATTATCCAGGTGGTGATGACGATTCATCTCATTAGCCGCAGCTACAGTATCTGGAAAGTAAGAAAGTGTACGATTAACCATGAAAGGCGAGTATTTCTTTTCAGCAATATCATCTATCATTATATCAAGTTTAGAAAAGTTTATAGAGTTACTATAATCAAATGGGCTTAAACCTTTAGCGCTCATCTTCAATACCTCCATCCATTCCTGGCCAATCAATGTGTTCCATCATATCTAATAATTTAGATGCTGTTACATCAGTAGATGGACCTTTTTGTACATCTTTACCTTTATAGTAAAGTTGTGGGTATGTTTTATGACCATCTGGTAAGGGATGGTTGTTTAATATTTTGTGATCAATTTCCCAGTCTTCTAACTTTTCTCTTAGAATATGACAATAGATACACTCATCTTTTGTAAATAATACAAGTTCACTCATGTTCTATCCTAACGCTATAGCTAAAGTTTGTAGTCTCATCACATCCATTACAATGTCATGTTGTGGATCATGTGCGACAAATTGTTCTTCAAGACCTTCTGGTACAAAACCATTAGATAAATTAGAACCCCAAGCCATACCATCAATCATTGACCTAGTATCACGAATGGACCAATGAGGCCAAGGTACTACTTGATGATATTGTGATGCAATGTAATCAACAAAGATTGGATCAAAAGTATTACCTCTTGAATAAACCCTACTTACAGAACCATTTATATTACTATTTAACCAAGGGATTAGATCAGCCAATGGCTTATCGTGTTGGCTAGGAATAAGTTGCTTCTGAGCAGTTTCTGATTGTTGACCCCACCATTCTAAAGTATCTTGATCAATCTTACGCTTACCATTTTTTACTTGATCAGATACATCAAACTTAATATATCTTGACATCTCAAGTAGTTCAGTATATGAATAAGCTGTCTTTTCAGTAAAGCGTTCTTCCTTAAACTCTAATAAAGCCAGACTGAGAACAACACCATTTACACGGTCTGTAGAAAGTGTTTCGAAATCAAATATAATAGACATTACGCAAACTCCACGTTAGCCATTACTTCAGTCATACAAGCAACAACATTTAATTCGTGATCAGCAACAAAGGCATTCTTATATTGATAGTCGGCTAAAATAAGAACCAATTGTGGTATAGATTGTGGAGATACAGTATTAGCCATATTGTCATAGATACCACGGAAGATAGCAGAAGCATCTACATCGATATTATTAACAACCCATGAGCGCATCTTCTTAAAATCTTTACCTTTTAGATAAGTCATTAGAACGTCATACTGGTTACCAGAACCATCCAACCTACTATTAGTAGTAAGAATCCCGCTGTTTCCATGGCGTTGTGTTTCATTAAGTATTCTACGCCAGTCCGGAGCATATTTAAGTATGATATCAGCCGCATCTTTTTCATTATATTCAACACTTTCTATTGCAAGAATTTTCTTTAATCTTTCCATAAAGTTACCAGCCAATGCTGCCATATCTTTTTTGGAAGTATTAAATTCATACACACCACACCGAGAGTGTAGTGGTTCAATAATTCTATTTTTAAAGTTACAAGTTAGTATAAACCTACAGTTATTAGAAAATTCTTCTATAAAACCACGTAATGCGGGTTGTGTTGACTGTGGGTTTAGATAGTCAGCCTCATCAAGGATAACTACTTTATAGCCACCTTGCAATGATATAGATGAAGCAAACTGCTTGATCTTACCACGCAAGGTTTCTATATTACCTTCTTCCGAACCATTGACTAGGATATAATCCAAACCAAGTTCATTACAAAGGGCTTTTGCTACAGTTGTTTTACCAAGACCAGCTGAGCCAGTAAAGAGCATATTAGGAACTTCACCAGTTTCAACTATCTTCTGGAAGGTAGCTTTTAAATCAGAAGGTAGAATTGTTTCACCAATTGTTTTTGGTCTATATTTTTCTACCCATAAAAAGTCATTAGACATTCACATTCTCCATATCAAGAAATACATTATATAATAGTTAAGGAAGATTGTAAACCTTATTCTTCATCAGAAGCTTCATTGGCTTCAAATGCTTCTGATATGGAAATAGCTTGAATACATTGATCACGTAATGTACCAATTGTACTTAGTTCTTCACCACGAAATCCACCACGTTGGACGACTGCATCAATTACAGCAACTGTACTACGACCAATCTGAGCCATAAGTGTATAAGTTTCTGCATGTTCATTATTTTTTTTAGTCATCTTATTCTCCGTATGTAGATGATTTATCTAGTGCAATCCAATATGAAATACCATATTCGGTATTAGTCCAATGTGAAATACGTTTAGAGGAGATACCAACATTGTAGTCTCCAGGCATTACTTTTAAGTTAGCAATATTGAGTATAAAGTTAAATGGTATTGAGTCAAATTCACCAGCAATATCAATTGTATATGCATTACAAGTTGCATTCTTACTATCAATAATTGATAAACTTAGAACACCATCTTTACCAGTAATAGATACGTCAGTATGACCTAGAGTACTTGCAGCACGCTTGATGCGACCGAGGGTATCTGCATCTAAGGCAAAGTTAACATCAGCATCTGGCATTTTTACATCTTTGCCAGGTTTAGTTAACATATCAGGATCTGAGTAAAAGTATTTTACTTTACTGCGACCAGACGAATCGCTTACTGTTACAAAGTCATCTGAGAAATTTAAGTTAGGTGTATCAACAAGTGATAGCACACCTAGAAATTCATTCAGATCATATATGCCAAAGCCTTGCGGAAAGTCTTCACGAATAGCCGCAGTAGACATAACATTCTTTGCTTCAGATATAGTCTTAATAGTGTTACCAGCTTCAATCACAATGTTGGAATTAATACCAGCATAGTTTTTAAGGATGGATAGTGTGTTTTCAGATAATTCCATAATAATGGCTCCATGTTATAATATAGTTATTATAGTTTAATTTTAAGGAAAAGTAAAGCATTTTATTTAATTTTACTAAAGTTTTTTTCTTTAAAGAATTCAATTTTCCTCTCAAACTTTCCGTCTAGGATCTCACCCTTATGTGAAATAACAAAGACGTTGGTTTCTTCACCGAGTGTGTATATAATCTTCATTAGATTGTCTACACCCTCATGATCTAAGCTTGAGTCAAAAGTCTCATCTAAGATCAATAGATTTGTGGCTACAGAATTCTTCATCTTAGCAATCATACGCCAAGTAAAGAGTAAAGCCAAGTCAATACGTTGTTTCTCACCTTCAGAGAATGAATCGTATGAGAATTCATCACGGTGTCTTGAACGTATAGTTTCTTGGAAGTTTTCATCCAAGTTAAAATGAACAAAGAAGTCTAGTGTTTGTAGATATTGATTTACTAGTTTATTCATTACAGGTAGATACTGTTTAATAATTTTAGTTTTAATTCCAGTATCTTTAAGCATCTCACTCATAGCAATATTATATGAAAGAGTTTCATTTGATACTAGGCGGCTCTCAAATGAAGATTCACGTGTATCATTTAATTCTTGTAGTTTATCTTTCTCAATAGAAATATCACCATCTTTACCACGGATATTATCAATGGCTTTAGATAGATTAGTAATAGTTGTTTGTAGTCTGCCAATCTCTTTATTATTATTATTGATATCATTTTGCTTATCAGCAACTTTCTTAGTAATATCACTAAGGTTTGAAAGAGTTTCTTCAACTTCCGTAGCTTGATCATTAGCTTTTGATAATGCAGTATTAAGTTCACTAGCCTTACCTTTAGCTAATTCAAGTTTAGATGTTCTTAAATCATCATCAATATCTTGTTCACAAGTAGGACAACTTTCGTTCTCTTCAAAGAATTTTGCTTCTTTAACAACAGTCTTAATCTGTTGATTAAATGTAGCTTGATAATGAAGTAATGATGTTTTCTTATCATTAGCTGTTTTAAGATCATCTTGAAGTGTCTCAGATAATTCAGAAACATCTCTTGATAGTATAGCATTTGAAAGTTGGATATTAACTATACTTTCTTGAGCAAGTACAGCTTCATCTTCCTTATCTTTAATTTGCTCACCACTTAGATTTTCAACTTCTCTAATATACTTACGTTGTAAATCAATCTTTTCTTTTAATAGATCAATTTCATAAGTCACTTCTCTTATCTTATCTTTAATTATTGCATTCTTTTCTTTTATAATAGAATTCATCTTAGAAAAGATATTAATATCCAGAAGGTCTTCAATAACATCACGTCTATGCTGAGATGTTAATTGCATAAACGGAATAAAAGATGATGAACCAAGTACAATAATTTGATGAAAAGATTTATGATTTAACTTTAGAATGTTTTGTTCTAGTATCTTTTGGTATTCCCTAGCATGAGATGATTGATTTACCATCACACCATCTTTCCATATTTCAAAGATGTTAGGTTTTGCACCACGAATAACTTTAAAGTTTGATTTACCAATTATAAATTCTACTTCAACAATACAATTTTTCTTATTAATAGAGTTGACCAATTGAGGTTTACCAATATTACGATGTGGTTTACCAAACAGTGAAAAGGATAAAGCATCCAACATTGTAGATTTACCAGCACCATTATGACCAACAACAAGAGTTGATTTAGTATCTGTAAAGTTAATCTTAGTCCAATTATTACCAGACGATAATAGGTTTTTATAACGTAGTGTTCTAAAAATGATCATGCTATTTCCAGTGCATTAGCCTCAGTAAATAGGTCCCGCATATTAGATTTTAGTCTATCTTTGCTGAGGTCAGTCTCAACATTATCAATATAACTATCAAGCAATTCTGTAGTTTCTTCAACAGAAATACCCTCATCTTCAACAGCGTCACCAAGAAACTCCGCAAAGTTCTCAGCAATCTTCAACTCGTGAATTGGCCTATTTTGTATTCTATCAACAAATCGGTCAAAAGTAAATAGATCAGTTTTGTTTATAACTACAATTTTAACAAACTTATTATCAACTTGTTTTATATCATAGTCGTCAAAGTTTAGTTGAGTATCATCATAATGAATACGATGGAATATAGTATGAGGATTTCTTACTTCTGTTAACTCACGTGTATTAGTATCCAATATATGGAAGTATTTGTTATCATGAGCATCTGACCAAGTAAATTCTAATTGAGAACCAAGATATGTTATATTGCCTTGTGTTGATTTAGTATGAAAATGACCAGAATAAACTGACTCAAATCTACTAAACAAACTAGGATCCATACCATGAGTATTTGGTATACCTTTCATCATATCAAAACCATCTAGTTCTAAATGACCACCAAGTACATCTGCTTTACAATTTCTTATAAAGTCGAGTGATTCTTTTTCATTCTCAGGACATATCCATGGCAGTAGTGCCATTTTTAATCCATCATAATCCATTACAGTAGGCTGATGTATAATATGGATCTCATTCATATAGTGACCAAGTAGTTCTTTAAGACTGTTAAGTTCATTAGTATTCTTAAAGAATGTATCATGGTTACCACAGATAATATCCATAGTAATTTTATGTTCTCTTAACTTTGCAAGAAAGAATTGACGATTACGATTAAGAGCACGGAAATTAATAAACTTCCTGTTATCGAAATAATCACCAAGGTGAACGATATGAGAAATACCGTTTTCCATAAGATAAGGAAAAAATACATCTGTGAAAAATTTCTCCGCATTATCGAGAAATATGTCAGAGCTATTCCTAATACCACAATGAGTGTCATTTAATATCGCAATCTTCATTTTATAAACTCACTCAAGTCTGAGTCCACTTTTATTTCACGTTTCTTACGCTTTTCTTTCTTTACAAGTTCCTTGACAACTTGATCAGCTTCTTTAACTTTTTCAATTCTATCTTTCAATATATCAACATAGTTAGCTGCAACAAGTTTACTAAATTCTTCAGACATGTCTAGGCTCATAAAGGCTTCTACACCAGATGATGTAAGGTACTTATATTTAATTTCTTGTTGCTTTTTCTCCTTTGCAATACGTCTTAGAAATGCATACCAACTAATTTGTGTAAAGTAAGCAAATGCATTAGGCTTACCTGTACGTGTAGCGGCTTCAATATTATAATTTTCAACTGCTCTTAAACAATTCTCAACTGCGTCCATTACCATTTCTTCGCGATATGTGTAGCGAATAAAGTTTGATTTATGAGATAAACCTTCAGCGATCTTTAGAAAACACTGAGCAATATAATCTGGTACAATAGGTAGCGGTTGTTCTTTGTCCTTGGCTTCTATAACAGTTTTCACATATTCTACAACACTATTAGAAAATTCTGCGTTATTGACATAATGAATACTAGCTCGTTTAGTTCTTGCCATTATGGACTCCTTTCAATATAACCATTATATCACATAATGAGCTATATGTAAACAATAAAATTAGTAAAAAAGTTAAAAAAAATGCGATTTAGGGGTTTACATTTTGTGCAAACTATGGTATAATAAATTAAGCATTTTGGGGGAAGGAGAGGTACTAGTGAAGTTTGTCTTTTCTTGATTTAACAAAGTTAAGAATATTATCTTTTTCTTCCTCATCAATCTCTATTAGATCGTCTAAGGTTTCTTCATTTAATTCTTCTAAGTTAACCTGTAAGAATTGTACTGTTTCTTCATAGTTGGCTAAAGTTTCAAGTGCTGGTTTAGCATCTACTGTAATATGACCAGCATTTAATGTTTGTAGATAGTCATTCTGAACTTGCTGTAACATCCATGGTCTCATAGAACACAACCTATGATCATCTCTAATCATATATTGTATTACTAGTGCATTACGCATTATAATTTCATCTGTTTCATCATCATTCCATTCAATAACTTCACAAACTATTTCTGATCCGTCAACTAATTTAAACTGTCTTACTTCACTCATGTTTTTAACTCAACTTCATATATTTTATAATTAAATGATTCTCTAGCGTAAATTTTTATTCTTTCCGCAGAATGTACTAGTGTGTAATTTTTTCTTCCTTTCCAGTGTAGATCATCTGCTACGTCATATAGTGTAGTAGTTGAACCATCATCTGAATTTCTTAATCCTCGTCCAATAGACTGTAGGACTTTAATCTGAGACTTAGAAGGAGATGCAAAGATAATATTATGTAGATTTCTAATATTAATACCTGTAGAGAAAGTACCTAAACTTGCAACAATAATTGCATTCTTTTGTGTTTCTACAATCTTTCTAATTGCTTCACGATCATTCGTATCTGTCTCACCTGATACAAAGAATACTTTTCTACGTTCGTGTGCTTTATCCTTTATAAGATTATATAGCACCTTTCCATGCTTCTCAACATACTGGAAAAGAACCAAGGAGTTACCATCTTGATCTATTGCTAGATTTGATATGAGTCTATTTCTTGCTTCGTTTTTTACAATATAATCTAATTCATCGTGATACTGTTGCTTACCAAAATTCTTTCTAATATCTTCAGGGTATTTTAGTAATAGTATCTGAATATCTAATGCAGCTAGTGTACTATCATCTTGTAGTTTTTTAGTAGTAGTAACATTATATATCCGTCCAAAAAGACCTTCTAAAACTAATTTATGTGTCTGAGTACCATCAAGAGTACCAGTTGTACCAAATCTATATTCAGCTTCTCTTGATTTATTCATAATACCAGTAAGAGATTTAGATTTAAAACCGTGACACTCATCTCCGAATACTGTACCAAATTGTTCAAACCATGCACCTGGAAGTTTATATACAGATTGCCATGTTGATACAAATACTCTTTGACTCATATTCATCTTAGGTTTACCAGAGTAAATTCTATGCACATCTAGTTCAACATTCCAAGTCTCGTCGAATTTAGAATAATCTTCAAAGTCCGCATACATCTGTTGTACCAGTGATGTAGTTGGAACAATAACTAAAACTTTCTTAGATGATCTATCTAACAGCCACCGCATAAGTAAATAGATTATAAGAGATTTACCAGAACCAGTTGGACTCAGAAGAATTGCTCGTTTACGATGAATAGCCTCAACCATAGCCTCTATCTGATATTCTCTAGGAGCAATCTTATTACCACGACTTGTTAAGTTAAGACCTTCCACAAATGTAGCAAGTTCACCTAAGTCAACATCATTAACTGAATCTGGTCTACCATAGTATGCATCGTGTTCTACTTCTACAATATATTTTCTCTGTTGAGCAAACTCTTGTACATATGAGAATAGACCCACAGGTAACTCACAAGATTGCGCATTAAACAATCTAATCTTACCATCCCATATACGATTTTTAAATGCTGGCATAAACTTATAACCTGGCACAAAGAATGAGAAAAAATCACTTAATTCATTTGCTATGCCAGGATCTGTCTGAATATGCATTACTGACTGGTTTTTTTTCTTTAGTGTAATCTTATCCACCGGCTTCAAATTGCCTCCACTTAATCATATTACCAATAGTCTGGTGTCTCCAGTTTAGATTAGTAACAATTTCTGTTAATGTTTCAATCATAGTTTTATGATATAATATTTTTTCTTCTGATCTTTGTATATCTACATCAGCGTCATAATAATAATCCATTTCACCTTTTAGGACTTTAAGACCATTAAACGGATCGAATTCCCAACCAAGTTCAACTATCTGATCTTGAGTGAGCTTGCCGTTATAGTAAAGCCATTTTTTCTTTAATAGGGATTTTTGTGCAAGATCAGCTTTCTTTAATTGCAGTTTAGCAATAGAAAGAAGTTCTAAATATTTTGCGTGTAATGCTGGTGTATTTCTGCTAGTGTCGTCTAAATTAAATTGCTCAATAACACTATCTTTTTTCCACATTTCCAGAACGGATTCCAGGTTCATAATATATCTCCATAATCAATTACAATACTATCTATACAATATCAAAGTAGCTGAAACTAAATGATACTGGTATAGCTAAAAATGCTACATCTGTTGTAGCCGAACTCAAGTTAACACTACCTATATTTGTTGGAATACAATCTCGGTAGATAAATTTATTTGTTGTATTACTGTGACTTGATAACATAGATAAAGTTATATCAGCATAACTCGGTGCTTTACCTGATCTGTTAGATGGTGATTGCACACCTTCTTCAACTAGTCTTTCTAACCAGTTGTACATTTCTTTATATGCTTTCATATCCTCATCTAATAACATTTCAAATGTTACTTCATCATAAAGTATTTTGTCACCAGGCATATGAATAGCAGTACGCTTATAAGGAACTTCGGTTTGAGCTACAGATACTGCAGGGTGAACAATACTTTGTAAAAAGAATTCAAGGTTAGGATAGTTCTTTCTATCAATACTAATCTTGTATCCCGTAGGTTGTAAAAAGTTTTGGTTTTTAGTTAGTACAGCCATTGTCTGTCCTTATTCTATAAGTCTATCAATAACTATTTATAACAAAAAAAAGGGCTACCCGAAAGCAGCCCAGTTTAAGTGGGAGAGTATTTAAACTCTCCCTATATTATGATTATCTTATGCAGATGTTAAGATGTTATCTACACGGAAGATACGGTAATACTGGTTAGATTTAGCAGCAGCTAAACCGTTTGCAGCAGATGTACCAACAAATGGGTTAGAAACCATGCCGTAGCGAGTTTTAAAACCGATTTTTGGTTGGAAGTTGTTTTCACCAACAGCACGCATCATTGTTAATGGTACGTATGGACAGTAGAATACACCAGCGTCATATGGGTTTGTACCTTTGTAACCAACAGTTACATAGTCTACAGTTGCATATGGGTCAATATATACTTTTGTACGGCCGTTAAGAACACCAGCAAACAAGTTGCCTGTATCGTCAACATTTAAGTTAGCTGAGATTGCTGGAGTGTAATCTAACATTCCTGCTGCAGCAAGTGCAGATGCAACATCAGAAGAACACATAACTACGTTACCTTTTCCTCTGCGTGTTTCTTTAGCAATTTTGTTAGCTTCACGTTCGATTTGTACCATCAAACCTTTGAACTTTTCAACTGACCAACGTCCGTCTGCATCTGTAGACATATCAAAGATACCTCTAGTTGCTACGTTAGATTGTTGTGCACCAGATTTAGCTTGTGAGTTGATTGTACGGATAACTTCACGGTTCATTTCCGCTAAGATTTCTGTAGACAATATGTTTGCTAATTCTGTTTCAGCATCCAAACCGTGGATTGCTTTCAAGTCTTGTGCAAGCTCTAATGAGTATTCAGCTTTTAAAGCACGTGATTTTGCAGTCACTGTTGCTTTTTCAATTGAGAAACCCATTTCAGCAAATGCATTACCTGTTGAATCGCCTAATGCTTCAGCTGAATCAGTAGTCATACCACCTGAACCTAAAGCAGTTAGTCTGTCTGAGTCAATTGTTGCTGCATCATTTGCATTAGTTACGTCAAGACCTGATGGGCTTGCTGGTTGTGCAGTAGAGTTTTGTGTACCTGAGAAACGTGTATCTGCTTCTGCAAATAATGCTTCTGCTCCACCTGGGCCTGTATAACGTGACTTCATTGCGAAGATCAAGCCTGTTGGACCAGACATTGGCTGAACACCAGCTAGGTCGTATGCAACCATGTTAGGTGCCGCACGACGTACTAATGAGATCAAGATTGGATCCCAGTTTGAGCCTGCGCCTAAAGCAGAGTTAGTTGGAGCTGCTTCTGTTAATTGACGCTCTTCCTTTAGCGCTTGTTCTGTGTTTTCCAACAAAGCAGCTGTTACGCTACGTTTGTGGGCATCGGTGATGGATCCAGCTGACTCTTCGTTCAACACTGGGTTCCATTTTTCGACTAGGTTGTCGTATGTATTCATTTGGATTATTCCCTCTTACTTTTGAGATTTTCTGATTGCAGAAAGGTAGGTGTTCATTACATCGGAATTGCCTTCAACGATAGCATCTGATGCATCATCTTCAGTTTCTTCTGCAATAGTGGATTCAATTGCTTCTGGTTTGAAATTAGACTCTTTTACAATTGCAACTTTTTCTGCAAATGTAGCTTCGTCATCAAATTCAAAGCCTTCAACCAATTTGGTTAGTTTTTCAACTTGTGTGTCTGCTAAACCCTTTGCAGCTTCTGCAATAATTGCATTACGCTTATAAGTGTCTAGTTGCTCAGAGATAGCCATTGCATCTTCTGTACGTGAGTTAAGAGCTTCTTCAAGTTCTTTAACTTGCTCAGATAAATCGTCAACTAAGTCAACTTTTTCTTCTGGTACGGCAATGTAAGATTCAATAAACACGTCTTTCAACTTGCTCATGAAACCTTCTGCAATTTCTGTGCGTAAACCGGCTTGAATAGCAACTTTGTTGTCTTCAACCCATGCTTCAACCACATAGTTTAGGTAGCTGTCAACTTTTTCAACTAAGTCAGTTTTAATAGTAGAAACTTCCTCAGCTAATTCAGTTGCATATGTTTCTTCCAGACGATCAATTTCCTCTGTAAGTTTTGTTTTGATTGCGGATTCAAAAATGACTGCTGTCTTTGTCTTGAACTCTTCAGAAAGAGTTGCTTCAGACTCAACCAATGCATCAAGCTCAGATGTATAATTGAATTCAACTTCTGCTGCAACAGTCTCTGCTACAACTTCAGCTTCATCAGCTTCTACTTCTTCGCCCATCATTTTACCGTAAGATGCTTGAAGATCAGCTTTTTTCATCTTCGATAACTTACCGTACATTGCATTAATCATGCCAGCTTTAGTTTTTGGTGCCGCCGCCTGTGTTGTTGCTTTAGCCGCTTTATCGACAGAATCGACAGACGCAACTTCCGCATTTTTAGGATCATGAGCCTCTTCCACAACGTTCTCGTCATGGAGTTGTGCATCAGTGATCTGATTTTCTTCAGACATGCTGTACTCCTTTACATGCTTTTTGTTTTGAGTAACGAGAGGAAATTCTTGAACTCACGTGTTTGAGCCTCATAGAGGTCAGCACGTGGAGCCTTTTTAATCTCAGTCTCCATTCTTTCAATTTCTCTTGCTTCGATTACGCCGTTATTCCAAACCCAGTCTACACCTTCCATTATTCCATTAACGAAAGCTTGTGGGGCAGATGGATCTTGTACAATATCAACTGTATTAAGAATGAAATCGTCTTTGACCATTGTTACGCCGCTTCTCTGTTCGAGACTACCCATACCACGAGTTGACACACCTAGTTGTACACCACCATCAAGTAAACCTTTTACAATCTTACCCATTGGAGTATCCAATACTTGTGCCTTACCCATCACATTATTACCTTCAAATTGAAGATCAGTAATAAGATGGGATACCTTATCTAAGTTTACTGTTGGACCATCTGGATGGTTTAGTTCTCCAACAGAACGCTTAGTTTTTACTTGTTCCGTAACGTATTTATTAACTGCATTTTCCATAATTGCTTTTGGATATATGCGCCCGTTACGGTTTTTAGAATCAGCCATTGCAAATATACCTTCGATAACATACGATTTCTCGCCTTTATCGTTAGCTTCTACTATACATTCAACATCAGTTTCGGTATATTCTGTAATAAGCTTCATTCTAATTATCCTTTAAATTGTTTAACAAATTCAAGACCAGCTTTTTTAGCTGAGTTTAGATCACGAAATGCATCTAATCTTTCCATGTCAACATATGTAACAAATTTATTCTTTTCTTTATGTACCATAACTTCAATACCTTTTACTTTGGTATCAAAAACATGTTCGCCGGGAGGCATCTTTGGTGTTCTTCTTTCCCTTATTTGCAAAAATGTTTTCATTAAATTACGCTACCTTATGTTTCAACTAATATTTATAACAATTTAATCTTCTAATTGTTCTTCTGACGAAATTTCTTCCACTGGATCTTCAACTTCAATTTCATCTATATCCAGCTCTAATTGTTCTTCCTCAGCACCATTATATACAGAGTTTGCAAGAGCAATCTTTTCAGCATCTAGTGCATCACCTACTTTAGAAGTCATCATATCTTTAAACATAGGTTCTGCTTTAGCAAAATCTTTTGTGCCTACTGCATCAATAAAATCTGTGAGTGTACTATTCATTTCCATTATTTATCATCTTTCTTCTTTTGTTTAGGATCTTTAGGATCTTTTTCAAGTTTATCCATATCAACACGAGGTTTTTCCTCTGGTTCTGGATCATCATTCGGTTCTGGCTTTGGTTGTGCATCGTAATCTGTATCACCATCTTCATCTGGCATTTCTTCACCATCTGATTCTTCTTGAGCCATTTGTTTCTTCATCTCTTCCATCTCCTCTTGAGATAGATTCAATATATTCTTAAATACCCATTCTTTAGAATAGAATTCTCCAACATACTGTTGAGTCATATCTAATGTCTGTAATCTTTCTCTAACAAGTTCTGCATTTCTTAGTTCTGCAAAATGATTGTCTGATACAAAGTCTACAACTAATTCATTACGCCATGCTTCCCAGTCTTCATTGGTAATAGTACCTTTAAGAATAAGTTGCTTTCTTAGTATCTCAAGGAATAAACCAGAGAACCTACGGCGTAGTCTGTCAATAAACTTTTGAAATTTAAGTTCATCACGATTAATTTCTGTTGATCTACCTAGAAGTCCAGATGCTTGATCTTGTTCTAGTCTTGAACTAGGTACGTTTAATGATCTATATAGACGTTTTTGGAAATATACAATATCATCTATTTGTCCTAAGTTTTCACCACCTGGCAATGTAGAGATTTCTGTACCTCTTCCGCCTTCACGTCTTGGTAGCCAGAAGTCTTCCAACATAGACATATGCTTACGATCATCTTTTAATTTACCAGTGTTTGCATCATATACAAGTTTATTACGATACTTAGTCATAATATTCTTCATATACTCTTCAGACTTACCACGTGGCATATTACCCACATCAATATAGAATATACGACGTTCTGGAGCACGTGCTAAACGATAGATAACTAATGAGTCTTCCATCATTCTTAATTGGTTAATAGGCTTTAGTGCTTTATGTAGATAAGAAACAACTTTCTTTCTACTTTCATCAAGTAAACCTGATGTAACATAGCTTACTGAATCTGCTGTAAGTTTAATTCCACTAACTTGACGACCTGGTTTGTCTTGGTAAATAAAGTGTTCGTCAACCTTTTCAATGATCTTAGCACCAGTAAGAGGATCTTTTTTAGTTTTAACCTCTTTAACTTTACGAATTTTAGTTGAATCAATTGGACGTATCTCTTGGATACCAGCTTTTAAATTAGAATCATTAACAACTAAGTGATGATATATTCTACCATCAACATAGAAACGTCTAAAAATATCATGCCCTAAGTCATTAAACTTGAGCATATTTAATACAACACCAAATTCGTCTTGAATTTCTTTTTTAATTTTATCTGAAGCTTCTACATCATCTAGGACTAATTTAACAGCAAGCCCCTTATCTTCAATAGTAACAGCTTCATTTACAATATCTTCGATAGCAGCATCAACTTCAGGGTGCATTGCAACACCTCGATACTGTCTAATTAACTCTACATTATCCTTAGATTCATCACCATCTAGGTTTACATATTGACCAAAGTGAGAACCAGATGCAGTAACATAACCTGCACCATCATCATCTGTTGGAGGGACAATAGAATCAAGCTGATTCTTAGCAGCGGCTTTACGTGCACCCGCTCTACGAATTTCAAAACCGAATAAATTAATACCTTGATTTTCTGCCATAGTTTCTTTCCGTTTAAAAATAGGGTAGAGGAATTTCTCCCTCTACCTTATTATTTATAACAACTTTAAGTAGTTGTGTTTGACTCCCAGTACTGGATTTGGAACTCAACTGGGAATTCCTCAATAGCACCTGTAGTGTCATAGTTCAGATCAATAGCACCCACATTGGTTGGGAAACAACCACGGAAAGTGTATGATTTAAGAACTGATTCGTCACGATCCAATTGATCAACAATAAGATCAGACTGATAGTCTGCTGGGTTAACAAGACCTGTGTTAGTTGCGTGCCCATTTATTCCATTCATCCATGCTTCCATAGAATCACGAACCGCAAAGTCGGTAGTGTTAATGATTGTTACAGTCCATGGTTCAAATGTTCTATCACCAGCAATCTGTAATTGTCTACCTCTGAATGATACAGGGATAGGTGAAATTACTGATGCAGGTAACTGAGCACCTTTACACATAAACGATGTTTGTTCGACGTTGCCACCTGCATAAGCTGGGAAGTTGACTGTTACCTTAAATAGGTTAGGTCTAGCTCCGCCACCAGCGAGTTTGGCTTTAAAATCGTCTACTCCTAGAATAGCCATTTAGTTTTTCCTCTCTATGCTACTTATACAGTACCTACAACTTCTTCAAACTCTACACCGCTGCGTACTGCAACAAAGTTAAGTGTGATAAAGTTGATGGAACGTGCTGGTTTAATGAAGATATTTGCAATGAATTCATTACGATCAATAACAGCTGATGTGTTATTTGTTTCGTTACAAACTACTTTAAAATCTGTAATACCACGGCGACCTTTGATTTCTCTTAGGAGTGGTTCTACTATATTTACAAATTCTGCCCGAGTGAACTCATCATTAAGTTCAAACATTACATTCTTAGCTGCTTCTCCAATTGCTCTTTCTACAGTTAAGAATAGTCTACGAACATTAATACGATCAAATGCTGATGGTCTATTCATATGTGTTTTATCACCGAATAGTAGAACACCTTGACCTGGGATATTACCAACTGAGTTGATACCAGCTTTATATAATGTATCACGTTGTGCTTTAGTTGGACTGTAAACTGTAGATGTTACACCTAAATATTGACCACGTCTTCCACCTGCTGGTGAAATCCAAGGTGCTCCATTTGCATCTGCGGCTGACATAATACCAGCTGTTGATGATGCGGCTGGAATGTTAATGTACTTATCGTTGTACTTATCATATACTTTTATCCAGTTACAATCAACAAATAGTGTTGAATCAAAAGTAAATGCATTACCTGTAGCAACTACATTAGTTGTAATTGTTGCAGGGTTATTAACACCTACTACATCATTCTTAGCTGGTCCAGCTACAACAACACAATCTTTACGTGCTTTAGCTGTAGCAACAAGATCGTTAACAACAGTTGCTTGATCTGAGCTAGTAGTCATACCTGGGGCAATAAGGAAGTCAACTTGTATTGTATCTGTATCTTCATACAGATCATATCCAGTTAATACATCCGATGTAGTAATTGTACCAGAGTTAGCACCACCTGTAAGATTATAAGTTTTAACAGCTGGTGATGAAAGAATAAAGTTTTCTCCACTATCAGCTCCAGTTCCTGCGCCTACATCTGTGAATACTGATTCAAAACCAGCCATCCAAATATAGTTTGAACCTTTGTTAATAACTTCTTTTACATAGTTAGTTGATCCATCTGCATTCTTAGCATCAGATGCTAGTGATACGAATGGGAATGTTTCTAATACACCACCTTTTGCGCCAAAGTTACCAATAGTATCAATAACTGCAACGTGTACTTCATCATTAGAAGCATTTTTATCTGCGGCATGTTGTGATGTGCCTGGTTCTGCATCAAAGCTAGACTTATATGTCCAGTTAGTAAATGATGTTGAATGTGCTGGACATACTTGAATTTGTAGTGTATTACCGATATCACCTGGGTATCTACCGATAAATGTGTGTGAATCTGAATCACGTGACGCTGATTGAGTATCCCAATCATCTGCATTTTTAACTACAGGATTAGAACCTGTTGCATTTACGTTATCGTGAGAGTTTATAGACCCAGATCCTGTTGCACGTGTTACATATAAGTCTGAACTATATCTCAGATAGTAAGCAGCTCCGTGAAAATCTGGTGAATAAGTATCGTCTGGTGCTCCAAATGTTGACGCAAGCTCAGTTTCATTTGAAACTCTAACTCTTGTGTTCACAGGACCCCAGCGGAATGCGCCGACAATTGCACCAGTTGTAGATTGTACATTAGGCACTGTGCCTGATAGGTCTACTTCTTTGATAACAATCGCAGGACTTTGGGATGGTGTTCCAATTGCCATGTTTTTATTTCCTTTTAAATTATAAGATGTTTCATAATACGGCGGGATTTCAAGTTACAGTGTTATTTATAAGAAAATTATTCCTACTTAATTTAGATCCCACTTATCGGAAAGTGCCCAACCATGTCTATCGTTATCAACTGCTGGAGGTATATCACTTAAACCATCATCTGTAAAACCAAAAGGTAATACGTCTGCTTCTATTTCGTCCATTCTTTGTTTAAATAACATATCTTTAATATTAATATCTGTCATATCATTAAAGAAAGATGAACTTGCAAAGTAACCAAACATTACAAGATTCATAACTAAATCATCATGGTTACCATTAGATGCTTCAAAAGAATTACCTTTAGATTCAAATGTAGAGATTTCTATAATAGTTTGTTCATCTACTATATCAAGTTTATTACTTTCTAATATATCTTTAAAACCAGAACAACCAATTCTTTTAACTTTTCTAGTCATCTCCACACCAAGACCAGAGTTTTTAGTTGCTGACTCAACGTGCATATTTTCATATTCTAAATCTTGATAAAGACCATTACAAACTAAAGAACCTTGATCATTTGATTCTATAATAACATAAGCATTATTATATGCTGTAGCAAACTTAGCTATAATATCAGGAAATAGTATAGGTGATATTCTATTATTTCTATAAACAGCTACTTGTTGAAATGGTACTGTACTAATATCAATAATATTAAATGTGGAATAATCTTGTCCTCTACCTTTAGATACATCAACCATCATAAGATATTCATGGTTTTTAATAGTATCTTCATATATTAAACAATCACCACTTACTCTTTTAGGATTCTTTGCTCTTAATTTTAATAATGTCTCTGCATCAATAAGAGTGTCACCTGTACCAAAGAATGTATTACCAAACTCTTGATCAAACTGTAGTTGGGAAGTATTGCCTATTGTCTCTTGCTTCCAATTCTCATCTCTTCCTGGCACATCCCACCAATCAACTCTGAAAGGAATAAACTGATTAGTTTTCTGCATTGCTCCTTCCCATATCTTATGAAATACATTACCAATACCATTAGCAGTAGATGTAATGATAACCTTTGTATCTTTACCAGATGATACAACTGGATATGTAGATGTATAGAACTGTGCATCATTCTCAACAAAAGCAAACTCGTCTAAGAATAGTAAGTTAATAGATAAACCACGAATAGAAGAACCAGATGTTGCAGAAGCAATTATCTTAGAATTATTAGAAAATTCAATAGAACCTTTATTAAGTGCTTTAGTGCCAGGTTGTAAGAAGAATGGTAGGTTCTCTAACATAAGAGTAACACGTGCTAACATTTCTCTGGCAGTTGCACCTTTGTTAGCAAGAATAGCAACATTTTTTTCTGAGTGAAATAAAGAAAACCAGAGAATATATGCAACAGATGATATTGATTTACCAGACTGTCTACAAGCTAATACAATAGAGAAACGATTATTATTAAAGTGATCAAACATTTCTTCTTGATAAGGATATAGTTCAAAGTTGACTAAACCTCTATCTAAGTGTATAACTTTACAATACTTCTTTGCAAAGTACACGGGATTTTCCATACACTTTTTATATTCTATAATCTCATCTTGAGTCCATGGAGTTATTACTCCATCTTTCTTAACGTGACTATTTCCTAAGTAACCATGTTCTTTATTCATCTTTAATTCTTGGCGTAATATCAATCACATTATTTACCTTAGCCGCTGGCTTTTCAGTTTTTACATCTTGTAGCATACGCTGTAAATCTGTAGTAGAACCTATAAAGACATTATTGTTTGTTGTAGCATTTTCCAATGCTGGCACATCAGTTTTATTAATATCTTTATTCTTTTTATTAAGATCCATTAGCTTGTCATTAACATCAGCTATGTTCTTAATCATACCAGACAATACCTCATAAGCACGAGGGTGTTCTGATTCTCTGGCAACTTCCATCATCATACTCAGGGCATCTTGTCCCTTTTCAATTAGATCATAATATGTTTCTCGTGACTTATCATAGTCACTTTTAATGTTATTATCATCCGTCATCGCTCGATATTTCCTCATAATTATATGTCTGAGTAAATCCATAGTCAGAATCATATTGTGGTATTACTGTAGGTTCTGTAGTAATGGTACTAAATTTAACACCTTTATTTAATTCAAGTTCAGTAATAGCCTTAGTAATAACTTCACCGTCAGAAATTGGACCAGTAAAGCTAATTTTAACTTCAAAGTCTAGTACATATTGTACTGTTTGTCTTTGTTCTTGTAATCCCTCACCCTCATTAATAAAAGATACAGACTGTAACGTAATAGGAACATCTTCTTTTATATCAGGGTAATCTTTATAAGGTTTCATAGTCACAGTATATTGTGGTGCAAAGTAAGGCAGTATCTGCTCTACAATCTGTAATGCATCATCTTGATTATTTGCATAGACACCTAAAGAAAATGTAACAATATAAGGAGTTGACTGTCTAATCTTAGCACGTTGTTTACTATCATCTACAGTTGCGGCTCTTAGCTGAGTATTAGTCTTTGCTAATTGTCTTGTCGAGTCATATGCTATTGAAGTCATTTCAAAAG
>ERZ1048068.740-NODE-740-length-27821-cov-8.776453_pt1 | contig 27821 bp, 21 predicted proteins | sample MGYA00383098_ERZ1048068 | MGnify/ENA primary metagenome ERZ1048068 (study PRJEB29581, sample SAMEA5548368) | metagenome | biome: marine; feature: coastal; material: water | depth 1 m | study: Short-term variability in the microbial, nano- and picoplankton dynamics... | reverse complement strand
GGATCAACAATTGATGAATGATTCAAACTTCAAGTCTTGGGATGGAACTGTGAATGGTGAAATGTTAGACAATGGAACGTATATTTATCAAATGAAGTTTGTGGACAAAAAAGGAAGGTTCCACTTTAAAAACGGATCTGTGTATCTATTAAGATAACATAGTAAACACTCACCTCTACCCTTCTTAATTTAACATTACTACATTCATTAAAGAAAGTTAACCTTTGCAGACAAATGAAGCGTTCAGAGATCATTCAAAAACTAGTTGAACTAGGAAAGCTACTTCATGTCGAAAATGAAGAACTCAATGCAGTTATCAGCAAGACATATTTTGAGAACAATTGGCTGATAAAAGACAATTATCATAAAGCAATAGATTATTGGTCCAAAAAGCTCAATGAAAATAGCCTCCAAAACTTTGTAAGGTCTTATGACCTAACTAAAGCACCTAAAAATGTAGGAATCATAATGGCTGGTAACATCCCAATGGTTGGTTTCCACGATTTGTTATGTGTTTTATTATCTGGGCATCACGCAGAAGTAAAGCCGAGCAGTGATGATAAACACGTTACAACGTATATCTGCAGAAAACTCTCAGAATTTGGACTACGAATAAAAGTAGTAGATAAAATTGAAAATATTGACGCGGTTATAGCAACTGGTAGCAACAATTCATTCAAGTACTTTCAACACTATTTTGGTGCTAAACCTAATCTACTTCGTAAAAACAGAAAATCTTTAGCTATTCTAAATGGTAATGAATCATCAGAAGAACTTAAGTTATTGGGTAAAGATGTGTTTGAATACTATGGACTAGGCTGTAGGAATGTAAGTCTGATAATGCTTCCCCGGTCCTCTTCTATTACAGATGTCTTAGATCAGTTAATGCATTATAAAGATATAGGACTTCATAATAAGTATGCTAACAACTATACTTATCATCGGGCTATGCTTTTAATGAATAGTGAGGAGCATTTAGATACAGGTTTTCTTCTTGTGAAAAAATCAAATAGTCTCTATGCTCCATTGTCTTGCATACACTATTACTATTATGACGATATAGCGGAAATAGATACCTTTATCTCTCAAAATAAAGAAAATATCCAATGTATTGTGGGTAACTATTCAGAAGTTGAAAATATCCCTTTTGGTAAAGCACAAGAGCCTGAATTGGAGGATTTTGCAGACAAAATTGACACGATGTCTTTTTTAGAAAATCTAGCTTAACATTGTTATTACAAAGAGCTAAACACTAATTTTTTATTTTTGAAGACTTTCTATGACTGCAAGACAAGAAGACACATTAGTTTCTACCAATTTTTTCTTTAAAGATCAAGTAGATTTCTTAAGAGGAAAAGTAAGGGATGCATATTTCCTTGGAGATGACCACGTAGTAATGGTAGCGAGTGACAGGATTTCAGCATTCGACCATGTACTGCCGAATGCTGTACCCTACAAGGGGCAAGTTCTAAATCAAATAGCGTCTAAGTTCTTGGATGCTACATCTCACATTGTTCCAAATTGGAAATTAGCTGAGCCTGATCCTCATGTTACTGTAGGATGGAAATGTAAGGCATATCCAGTGGAGTTTGTAGTAAGAGGATACCTTGCTGGTCATGCTTGGCGTGAATACCAAGGTGGTTTGCGTGAAGTTTGTGGTGTAACTCTACCCGATGGCTTAAGCGAAAATGATAAGCTCCCTCAACCTATCCTCACTCCTACGACTAAAGCAGAATCTGGACATGACGAAGACATTAGTTATGACGATATAGTTGCTCAAAGACTAATTACAAAGACTGAAATGAAGAAGCTAAAAAGCTACAGCCTTAACCTTTTTGAATATGGGACTAAACACGCAGAAACTAGAGGTTTAATACTGGTGGACACAAAATATGAGTTTGGAAAAAGAAATAATGAAATTGTTTTAATCGACGAAATACATACACCAGATTCTTCTAGATACTTTTACGAAAACACATACCTTGAAAATCAAAAAAACAAACTCCCACAACGCCAACTGTCAAAAGAGTTTGTTCGACAATGGCTAATTTCTGAAGGTTTTCAAGGGAAAGACGGCCAGAGTATACCAAAAATGTCACCTGAGATGATAGCTAGCATTTCCAATAGATATATTGAGCTATTTGAAAGTATCACAGGTGACAAGTTTGAAAAAAGGGACTATAACAATATAGAACATACTATCAACAATAGAATCACAAATTATTTAGAGTTATAAAATAAATTCTTATCACGACATCATGAAAAAAACATCTTTACTATCACTTTTAGTTTTGTTGACGGTATGGTCAGCAGCACAAACTGTTACCACTTATGCTGGAAAAGCACACGATGACCCGGAAAACAACTCAGAGGCAGGTTCTGGAGTAGATCTTCTAAACACCTTTTTTAGTACACCTACAGGTATCTGTTTTGACAATGACGGGAAAATATATATTTCTGAGCGAAATAAAGTGAGAGCTGTGATTAATAATAAACTTTACATAAGAGCGGGTAGCCTTGCAAAACCAGCACAATCAGAAGGGTATAGAAACGCAACAGGTACGCAATCTACATTTCGTATGCCAGGAGGAATGGTATCAAATTCTAATGGAGAAATTTTTGTCGCAGATGTAGACAATCACTGTATTAGAAAAATCGCTGCGTTCGGTACATTAGGTACAGGACAAGCTGTTACAACGTTCGCAGGTGCTAACCCTACCCCAGGGCTTCCCGGAAATGGTACGTCTGGATATGTAGATGGTACAAGTGCCAATGCTAGGTTTAATCAACCAAAAGATCTTGCAATGGATAACTCTGGTAATATTTATGTTACTGAGTATGGTAATCTTACCATCAGAAAAATTAAAACAAACGGTGATGTGAGTACCTTGGCTGGTAAAGCTGGGACAGAAGGAAATTCTAATGGAAAAGGTACTGCTGCTACATTTGGTGGACCTTGGGGAATAGCTATTTACGACGCAAACAATGTGGTAGTAACTGACCCTTGGAATGGGAACATTAGAATGATAAACATTGTGACCCAAGAAGTGACCACCATTACAGGATCAGGCGGTCCATCTAATCAAAAAGATGGTACGTTAGCAGAAGCTAAATTCAAGCAACCTAAAGGTGTTTGTGTTGTAGGTGGTATTATTTATGTTACCGATCAGAATACGATCAGAGCGATTGATAGAGCAAACAATTCTGTAACAACATTTGCAGGTAACAAGGTAAATTTTGAAATTAAAGATGGGTCTGGGTCTGGAGCTTCTTTTTCTGAAATGAGTGATATAGATACTGACGGAGAAGGCAATCTTTATGTAACTGAAAATAGTATAGCAGTATCTAGTAATGTTATACGTAAAATCAGTATTGATGATTTAGCACCAAACACTAACTTCTCTGCTTCTAAAATTAATGTAGCTGTAAATGAAGTATTTACACTTACAGATATCTCAACTGGACAAGCTGCCACTAGTAGAACTTGGTCAATAACTCCTGCAGATTATACCATTGAGTCTGGTGATTTGTCTTCAAAATCCTTAGGTGCTAAGTGCACTCGAGTTGGATTCTATGAGGTATCATTGTCCGTGACAAATGATTATGGAACCGATGTTAATACAAAAAGAGACTACATCTCTGTATCTACTTCATCTGGTTCGATTGAGAGATACTCAGACTCTGAGCTAATTGAGTTATATCCTAATCCTGCGAGCAATGAGTTTAGATTAAGTTCAACCGGTGGAATAATAACCAATAAGTCCATTGTAAATTTATATACTGTGAGTGGAGTATTGATAAAGACTCTTAACCCTATGGAAGTAATTAGCACACAGAATCTTTCAAACGGTACTTATTACTTAACAATTATCAGTAAGGAAGGCAAATTCGCTAAGCGATTAGTTGTTTCTCACGAATAGTGATTGAAAATATTTTCAGCTAACTTAAAGGCTCCTTCAAAAGGGGCCTTTTTTAGTTTCAACTTGTTATAGCCGAAATATTCTATCATTCTTTCTGTTGGCATATTCCCCACCAAATCATCCTTTGCCATTGGGCAACCACCATAACCTTTGATTGCACCGTCAAACCTGCGACAACCGCTATTATAGGCTGATGTTATTTTTTCCTTCCAAGCAAATGGGGTTGTATGAAAGTGAGCACCAAATTCCGCCGACTTAAATGAAGAGTCCATCTTAATAAAAATATCTGAAATTGTTTTTGGAACTGATACACCTACAGTATCTGAAAGTGAGAACTGACTTACTCCTAAATCATATAGCTTGCCTACCCAATCTTGAACAATGACACTACTCCACTCATCTTCATATGGATTACCAAAACCCATAGATATATAAATGATAAGCTCTTTGTCATGCTTTTGGCACAAATCCAACATAAATTTTACCTTATCCACGGCGTCTGCGATTCCAGTATTGGTATTTCTCTTTTGAAAAGTTTCTGAAACACTGAAAGGAAAACCTAAATAAGTAACTTGGTCAAAACTAACTGCGTCATATGCTCCTCTTTCATTTGCCACAATAACGGAAAGTTTTGTGTAGGTAGACTCAAGATTCAGACTATCAATAACTTCCCTTGCATCTCTCATCTGAGGAATAGCCCTGGGAGATACAAAACTACCACAGTCTAAAGTATGAAAACCAACGTTTAAAAGAGTGTTTAAATAGTCTATTTTCTGTCTGGTAGGAATAAAATCTAAAATACCCTGCATAGCATCTCTAGGACACTCTATTATCTTCACTTGACCATCTTGAGGTATTGTTGGCATTGTGGTTCAAAAATACCATTTTTGCACTCTTTTAAAAGCAACAGATGAACGAAGAAAACAATGTAGTGAACACTGAGAAGTCAGTCGATGAAAAAGCTATAGTGGACACTGTGAATACTACTTCAATAGAAGCGGAGAAATCTAATACTGAAGTAAAGGATATAGAAAACGAGAATATGGCTCAAGCCGTGGCTAACGATGAAGAAAAGGAAAAAGAATTTGATGCAAGTGTACTTGCCGAAAAATCTTTGGAAGATATCGTAGCAGAAGCTGAGACAGTTCTTGTATTAACTCCAAAAGCTGCAGGGACAAAACTGAATGCTATTAGGGAAGTCTTTTACGTAAAGTATAACGAGGCAAAAGAAATTGCTCTTTCTGCATACAATGAAGCTAAAACTGAAGAAAGTGAGCCTTTTGTTTTTGAAAAGTCTTTCCTAGTAGATAAGCTGACTGAACTTCAGGATAAAGTAAGACAAGCCAAAAAAGAAGAAAAAGAGCGTATTCAAAATGAGCAAAAGAAGAATCTAAAGCTCAAGGAAGAATTACTGAGTAAACTTGAGACTCTGGTAGAACAAGATGAGACTTTAGAAAGTATAAGTGAAGTTAAGAACATTCAAAAGGAATGGAAGACGATACGTGCATTACCAAAAGATAAAATACAGGAACTTTGGGATAAGTTTCACTATTTGCTCAATAAATTCTATGACAACCACTCTATTAACATAGAACTAAAAGAATTAGATAGACAAAAGAATCTTGAGGCTAAAATAGAGCTTACGAAGAAAGTTGAAGCTCTTTTAGAAGAAAAATCTTTGAAACGAAGCTTTATAGTACTGAATAAATACCACGAGGAGTTTAAAAACATCGGTCCTGTACCTCAAGAAAGTAGAGAACCGATCTGGCAAGCTTTTAAGAGTGCTACAGACGCAGTGTACGAAGCTAAAAGAAAAATATTTCAAGAACTAGAGGCAGGTAAAGAAGAAAATCTCAAGAAGAAAGAAATCTTAGCTGAGAAAGCAATGCTCGTAGGTGAGATAAGACCTGAGACCATAAAAGAATGGAATGACAAGACTAAAGTATTTGAAGGACTGTTTGACGAATGGAAAAAGATAGGACCTGTCCCGTACAGCAATAAAGACGCCGTATGGACTAAATTTAATGGAGTTAGAAATGACTTTTACTCAGCTAGAAAAGAGTATTTCAAAGGATTAAATGCTAAAAGAAACGAAAATCTCAACAAGAAAGAAATTCTTTGTGATCAGGTAGAGCAACTATCCTCAAGCACCGATTGGAACACAACTACCAAAGAAATTATAGGTTTACAAGCGGAGTGGAAAAAAATAGGCCCAGTTCCTGAAAAAGTAAATCAGGCCATTTGGAAAAGATTTAGAACTGCTGGCGACAACTTTTTTAACGCTAAGAACGAGGCTTTCTCTGGTAAACGGGAGGAAGAGAAAAATAACTTAGTGAAGAAAGAAGAGCTTTTAAAGCAATTGCAAGATTTAGCAAGTACCGACACTGATCATAAAGATGCTTTTGCTAAACTTAAGAAAATAAACGCTGAATGGAGATCCGTTGGTTTTGTACCACATAAGGCGGTCAAAAAGATTTCTAAAGCCTATGACGAAGCTAACAACGCAGTATATAAGAAGTACAGTTCACAGATAGAGGAAGCAAAAGAAGCTAATCTAAGTGAACATTATAAAGAGCTTAAATCTTCACATAATGGTCAAAGAGCTCTTGACAATGAGGAACGCAATGTAAAACGCAAAATAGGTTCATTACGTGATGAGATAGCAAGTATAGAAAGAAACATGTCTTTCTTTTCTAAATCGAAGACAGCTGAAAAAATGCTCAAGGATTTCGAAGCTAAAATTGAAAAAACCATTGGTTTGATTTCAAAACTTAAAAAGGAATTAGTGGCTATTAAAAATGCGAAAAAAGAAGATGTTAAACCTTCAGAATCTGATGAGCCGTCTTCTGCTGAAGCAGAAAGCTAAAAATGAACGAAAAAGCTAGTAAACCTTATTCCAAGCTACACGTAGCTTGGAAATATTTACTTTACTATATGCGTGCTAAAACTAAGCACGACGTTCACTCTCCCTTTGCTTACGATTTTGTAAGCAATGTTGTTGACAAGGCTTATGCGTTTTCTTCAAGGAGAATTGAAAAACAGCGTAGAAGATTAGTTCGTTCTAAGGACACAATAGACTTCATCGACTATGGGAAAAATGGTTCTTCACTACGTAAAAACATTTCAGAAATAGCTAAAGGTGCTCTCAAGCCAAAGAAGTATGCTAAACTTCTTGGCCAAACTGTAAAGCATTACAAACCCTCTCACGTACTTGAACTTGGAACTTCTCTAGGAATAACAACATCATACTTAGCTTATAAGAATACGTCTGTTACTACCGTGGAAGGGGACCCCACCATCGTAACATATGCCGAGGATGTATGGGCAAATCTGAAAATTAAAACTATTCATTCTATTGTGGGAAATTTTGAAGCTACACTCGATGATTTAGATGACACACAATACGGCATCATTTATATTGATGGTAATCATAAGCTAGAACCAACTCTTCGGTACTTCAATTTTTTGAAGACTAAGGCTCATAAAAAGACTATTTTAATATTTGACGATATCCATTATTCTAAAGACATGGAAGCAGCTTGGGAAAAAATTCGAGCTTCGCACGAAGTTAGAGTAACAATTGATTTATTCTTTTTGGGTATTGTCTGCTGTGATTCTGCACTTACAAAGCAGGACTATACCATTCGATACTAAAGTAAAATAAGCTCGATTCACAATTCAGTTACTCTTTTTGTAATAGCCATATACTATTCTAGATCATTAGTACGTTAATCAGTCAAACAATAAAAGCATACTATATGATTAGAAACATTACTCAAAACGAACTGATACTTTTAGCATATAATGAGCTACCTCCTGACAGGCATTCAGAAATGCTAGACTTGGTAAAGAAAGATGTAAGTCTTTATGCGAAGTACTTAGAACTGCGTTCTCAGATGTCTGAATTGGATACACTCATAATGAAACCTCACGACACATCTGTACAGATAATAAAAGAAGAGTCTTGCTCTTCCTCTCCTATGGAGATGATATGAGATTACTTATTTGATTTATGAAAAGACGAAAGGTTGAGCAGTTTGCTCAGCCTTTTTTCTTTTATTTTTATTTAATCAAATAGAGTGTATACAACACTAAAAACTGTAACTAGCAGATATACTAGGCAGAAGTGGTAACTGATTTTCTCTTCTGTAATTTACCCTATCAAAATAGAATATATTCTCTCTGTTATAGATGTTAGTGGCAGAGAATATCACTTCAGCTTTATTATATACGTTTTCCTTTTTTGTCTTCACTTTAAATGATCGTTTTATTGAAGCGTCTAAACGATGATAATATGGTAGTCTTCCATTATTTAAATCATCATAATAAATTCCTAACTCCCCGCCCTCTCGTGTCACATCAGTAGCTCCACCATTATCAAAATCAAGATATTCATAAAAGCCTTGAGTAAGTGTAAACGGAAATCCAGAGCCAAAATTCCATCTCAGATTAGCCGACCAAGCGAGGTCTTTACCAAAGTCATAAGAATTCACTACGTTTACATTATGTCTACGGTCAAAGTGTGGAGAGTATTTTATCTCCTCACCTCTATCATAATATCTATTCACAATGTTAAATGAGTATACTGTCCATATGTACCACTGCTTAGTCTCTAGCTTGTAGGTTATGTCATAACCAAAGGCCTCTCCAGTTTCTACGATATAATTATCTACTAGAAACCTTTCTCGGTTCTGATTTTCGGATATGTCATCAAATATTTTATCTCTATTAATGTTTGATAATTGGGTAAAGTCTTTAATATATCCTTCTACATTGATTTCTTGATTAGAATTAATATCAAATTCAAAACCAGCTACAGCGTGCCTAGATTTCTGAAGCTTACTAGTCACTTCCTCTCCAAGATACTCATCTGGCAAATCATCTGGGCCACTCAGGAAACCATAGAACAAGTTTACTACATCTCGATCACTCACTGCACTCATCAAGTTCTGGGAATACAAGCCTGCAGAGGCCTTGAATCTAATTCGTGGATGGAAATTATACTTCAAACGTATACGTGGCTCTAAGAGAGCTTCTTCAAGACTGGCATAGTATTGAAGTCTCATCCCTGTTTCTAAGAGTACTTTTTTATTGAAGTTTTTCAAATAATTGAAAAAAGCATTGAACTCACTCGTATTTTCTTTTTGTTCGATTCTTCGATTCAGTGAATTAAATATCTGAAAATCAGTAGTAAACCCACTTAACTGAATACCATACTTTATTTTATCAAAATCATTAAAGAATCGATTGAAATTAAGATTAACATCATACCCATTTATCCCTGATTCACGTGGTTTGTTATCAACTTCCTTTTGCTCAATAAAATAATTCGACCACGTAATACTGCCATCTACGATTACCATACCAGAACCCGGAACTAGTAAAAACTTAGTACCTAGCCCTCTTGATTTCCAAGCATAAGCTGATGAATTTTCAAAGTCTACTTTATCTTGATAGTCGAAACCAAAAAAGTTGATATTACTTCCTGTAGCTGAGTTAAACGACAGTTTTCCATATAAGTCACTAAAAGAGTATGGCAACTGAGCTTCATTAATAAATGGATAAACAATAGGAGCAGATTTATTCAAATAGGAGTTTTTGTAAGACATTATAAAACTTGAACTACCCTCTCCTACTTTGTATGGCTTTAACGGCCCTTCCAATAGTAATTTAGAATTGAATGGACTACTATTAATCTTCCCTTTAAACTCTTTCTTATTTCCATCCCGCGTTTTCACATCTACAATGGCTGATATTCTACCTCCATACTCAGCACTAAATCCTGCAGAATGAACGTCTACAGATTGAAGAATATCACTATCAAACACAGAGAAAAGTCCAATGCTATGGAATGGGTTGTAAATAGTCAATCCATCTAACATTACCCTATTCATGACAGGTGAACCTCCCCTGATGTACAATTGTCCCCCTTGATCTCCTGAAAATACAACACCTGGAAGAACTTGTAAGTATTGTACTAAATCAGGTTCGCCACCTACTGACGGTATACGTGTTAATTGTTTAGGCTTTATCGTAGTTTTACCTATACTTACCTCCTTAGTCTTGCGTAGCTTGTTAGCATTTACACTAACTCCCTTTAGTTGCTTACTTGAACTTTTTAAGTAAAAATTATGTTGCAATACTTGTCCTTTTTTGACAACAATAGTTGCATTACCTGCTTCAAAACCAATTGCATTAGCGGTAATGGTATAAGTACCAGGTTCTACACTACTAATATTATAAAGGCCTGCATCATCTGAATATCCGCCTTGTTTACTCTCTTCTAACCTGACAATAGTGAGTCCTATGGGTTCTCCATTGCTTTCGTTAAACACAAAACCTCTAACAGTCGCTTTTTGTGCAATACTTGCATGCCCTAAACTAAGAAAAACTAAAATCAGTATTGATCTTAAGGCGGTTCGTATTGACTGATTTGAAAATCTCACTGTTGTGAGAAAACGATTATTCGATATCAATGGGTGATTTTATTTTAGAATGATGTCACTTTTTGTCTCAGAACCTAGAATACCAAGACCATTTGTAATGTTGCTATGAATGACCACTGCATTATTAAAGCCCCCATTAAATGAAATAGTCCTAGCATCACGTGCACGCTGCAGCGAGGTTATGTACTTATAGAAATCTCTAGAAACACTAGATAGTACAATTCTATATTTATCTCCGGTATTGCCTGAAACTAAACCTGAAGGAGCTACGGTAGATATTGTTTTTTGGCGACCGTTGAAGAGTATGTCAGTGAATAACAACCCTGCATCATTTAACTCAAAAGTATTTGTACCCGTCAATGAAGGATCACTCTTATCAAATACAAGAGGTACCCAAACTCCAATAGTTTGGTTGAAGTAAAAGATATTTAGTTTGTAATAATTCTGTGTTGTCTGTTGATCGTTAAATGTAACCTGCAATAAGTCACCTGGCAAGCCTGAAGTATCTATTCCTCCATCTTCTATATAGCTGCCCGTTGCATTTATGGCATCAGGTAATGTAATGGTAGAGTTCACATTTGGATAGTCTGGATGACTTATCGTAATGTTAGCAAACTGACCTGCACCTACTGTAATACCGCTTTTGTACAATTCATCGAAACCATCAAAAGTCATAGACTCTATCTGTGCTGAAGTATTTAGCGTAACGATAGCGTCACTTATTAGACCCGGTAATTCAGGTGAAATGGAAGCTTCACTAGTAGTAAGCTCTAGTTGTACTGGTTCTCCTGCACTTATCACTGCATTCACTACCATCTTGCTATTGTAGCCTTGGAGCTCATCTGGTATGATCTCATCGGTCCTGCAACCAATGAAAAACATTAGTATAAGGGTTAATAAAATGTATTTTTTTATTGCACTCATCTATTTCTTTTAAAATCTAATTACATAGGCAATTCCTGGGACATATTGAATGAAACCCCTATTAACAATTAGCTCAGTAAAGCTGTTGTCTAGAAAATCTGCCGTAACATTAATTGGGTTTCTACTTCCTAAAGCATTGTATAGATAAAATCTCCATTCTTGATCTAATCCATAAACGTCTTTTTTTCTATTAAGGCAAAGATCTAATCGCTGATAATTTGGGCTTCTATAATTGTTAAGCGTATTATACTCCAACACGGTATTTCCATCTATGTCTCTATACTTACCTATAGGCAAGGTGAAGAGTTGACCACTTCCAATGATGAAATTAAACCCAAAATCCCAATCTCTAAAGTCAGAAGTAAGATTACCATAGAACTTCAGCATATGAGGTCTGTCGAATCTTGAAAGAAACTCCGCCTCATCAAGGCCTTCAAATTGACGAACACTATTTGAGTATACATAGCTTATCCAGCCTGTAAACTGACCCTCACTTTTTTGCAAGAATAATTCTATTCCATTTGCACTTCCTGAACCTTGTAAAACATTTTCTTGCCAGTTCAGCCCAGGATCACCTGCGTCTGTTAAGTCAGATACCATAGACAGGTTATTAAAAGTCTTTAGATAAATATTAATACTAGCCGAATAAGAGCTACCTAACTGTTTCTCATAACCTGCCTCTAGCATGTTTACTGCTTGAGATTTAATCGTTTCAGTAGAGGGAACCCAAAGATTATTTGGCCCTCCAGTTTGACCCAAGTTCAACTCATTAACAAACTGATTTTGTCTATTGTATGCAATCTTGAATACATCATTGTTTTTTAAGAAAGATGTGAGGTGCACTCTTGGTTCTACGACCATTTGGGTATACCCATCATAAGAATATATCACATTTCTAAGACCAATGTCTAAAACAGCATCATCGCTAATTCTAAATTTATCCTCAGCGTATAGGGCTATTTCTTGAGACAGTGAGTATTTGGTATCTCCTTCTACCCTGCTTACATCCGCTACGTTTGGAAAGTTTTCCGCACTGTAGTCATATCTACCAATAAGAAATAATCTACTACTACTTTGTAGACCAAATGATAGACGATGTTTATTGTTCATGAGATAAACCCAATTCGATTGTAAGCCTATATCACGTACGCCTCGAGTAAGCATTTGCTCGGTTACAGATGGATTAAGATTAACGAAATCTAAAGTATCTATCTGTTCTTGTCCTAGAATCAAACGATTTTTATATCCAGAGTAAGAAACAAAATGCTCTGCAGTAAAGTTGTTTCCGAAGTGCTGAGAATATTTCAAGGATCCGAGAATGTTAGACCACTTTTGTTCTAAGCCTAATGAAGTAATTACACTCGATTGAGAATCTCTTTCAGTGAATCCAATAAAATAATGATCTCTAGTGTTCATAATACTGAAATCTATATTATCTCCATTTTTCAGTTGTTTACCGTAGTTGAATTGTAAATCGTAAATATTAGCATTGAATGAATTCTGCTTAAACTCAGCAGGCAATAATAAGTCTAGCCAAGACCGCCTAGCAGAGATAGTGTAATATGACTTCTTTCTATTATCTATTTGTTCAGCATAAATTCCAATGTTCAAGGGAGTCATCTCAGCTTCACCGTGCATCTTTGTAGATGTATAACCTCCAAGTTTTTTACTCTCGAGTGATATTACGGAACTAGCTCTTCCACCATACTTTGCAGGAGCTATTCCTCTATACACTGCAGTGTTTTCAATTGATCTATTATGAAAAATTGAGGAGACACCGAATAAATGGTTCGAGTTATAAATAGGTGTTCCATTATACAACATCAGATTTTGATCCACCTCTCCTCCCCTTACAAAAAGATTGCTAAAACCCTCATTACCTTGCTCAATGCCAGGTAACATCTGGAGTTGTCTATTGATGTCTGACTCACCTAATAGGTAAGGCATGTTTTCCAAGTTTTTATTTTTATTCTTCTGCTTAAAGTCTAAATAACCCACTGAATATCCTAGATGATAGTCATTGGCATTCCTTTTCATCTTTAAAAACACGATAACATTATCTTCTATTTTTAAAGGTTTTACTAATGAGTCGTACCCCTCCTTTGTGAATAAAATACGCCCATCTGTGGCAAAACAGGACAACATATAATGACCTTCGTCATCCGTAAAAACTTCATTTCTAGAACCAATTTCCGAAACCTTTACATTAACTATAGGATTTTCGTTTTCATCTAATATAACTCCTCGCGAAACCCTCTGAGCCATAGTAGATAGGGTAAAAAAAAGTAATAATGCTGTTATAGCAAAATTTCGCATAGGCAAATATGCTCTCAATACTTTTGATTAGCAAGATTCAATTGAGCTACGACTGATTTTTTCATACTATTATAACAAAAATGATACAATTCGTAGGTTAATTCGCAGTATGAAATTAATTCCACTTTTGATTCTCATTTTCACAGCAACAAGTTGTATGAATAAAACTGAATCAGTAAAACCAAAATTAGTAGTATTACTGAGTATAGATCAAATGCGTGGAGACTATTGGGATAGTTTATTGAAACCTTTAAATGCTGACGGTGGATTTCAAACTCTTTTCGAGGAAGGGACTATTTTTCAAAATGCTCATCACAAGCACGCTGTGACTACTACTGCTGCTGGACACGCTACTTTGGCAACAGGATTTTATCCGTCTAACAATGGAATAGTAAATAATACCGTCTATAATCGTCAGGAAGGTTATAGTCATTACTGCATATGGGATACCACTGTAACTTATATTGGTATAGATTCTTGTGACTTAAATGAAGTTTCTGCTGAAAAATTGCTCAAACCTACGCTGGGTGATTATGTTAAAAAAGCAAATCCTTTAGCAAAAAGCTATAGTGTCGCTTTAAAAGATAGAGCTTCTATTCTGATGGGAGGTCAGTTAGCAAACAGAGCCTTTTGGTTTGATGCAAGGAGCACTCAAATGGTAAGCACTGATTATTATGAAGAGGATTTCCCGGAATGGGTAAAATTAAATACAGCTGAAAAATATATAAATCAGCACCAATTAAACGTTTGGGACTTTGACAAAACACATTTACCTGCTTTCACACATAAAGAAGATAGTTTCTATAAGGAATGCGGCACATTCACCCCTTGGTTTCCACATAGTATAGCTTCCATGGATTCCAGCAGAGTAAGAGGAAACGAAATGGGAACATTTACGTGGAACTCCCCGTATGGTGATGCATTCGTCTTAGATTTTGCCATAAATATAATAACTGAACAACAATTAGGTACAGATGAGCACACAGATGTACTTACTGTTGGATTATCTGCCGCAGATGTTATTGGGCACCAATTTGGGCCCAATAGTCTTGAGATACTCGATTATTATCATAAGCTTGATAAGTACATCGCAGAATTCATTTCTTTCTTGGATTCAAATGTTGGAGAAGATGAGTACTTGCTCGTATTAACTTCTGACCACGGTGTTGTTCCATTCCCTGAAATATCAGAATTGAGAGACTTGGACGCACAGAGAATTACTAATGATCAATTCGATTCAGATATTTTAAGGATTGATAATAATCTTAAAGCGATTTTCAACCTTAAGCAATCAACGATACTTAAGTCGAATTATAATGGTGTAGAGCCTCATTTCAGCTACTTAGATAGTGAAGGTGTAGATTCCACTCAATTCATAGATTCATTGCAGGTGCAACTCTTATTGCTTCCATACATCGATAATGTTTATTCGTTTTTTGATTATAGTGATAAATCATGTGACAAACCGTACATCGATCTTATGAGAAATAGTCACAATCCTAATTATGAGTATTTTGTAAAGATACTTGGAAAGAAAAACTATCTCGTAGATATGAGAACTTGCGGTACTACACACGGTTCACCTTATGAGTACGATACTCATGTACCACTTGTGTTTTATGGTTCAGAAATATCACAAGAAGCGATTCAAAAGAGAGTGCAAACCGTGGACATAGTACCCAGTATTCTTGAATATATTAGAGTTGAAAGCGATACAAAGTTCGATGGAACTTCTCTGAAAATAAGATAGTCTATCTATCAAATTTGGCTAACCGCCTATCATATAGACTAAGGACAATTTTAGAGATGACGCCCTTGTGGTCTTTTCAGGAAAAATTCGCTCCCCAAACTCATTTATCTGCTGTGTTTCAATAGGTCCAAAACCATACTTTATATTTACCTCCATGGGACTGTATCCCCTATAGAAATGCACACCAAGTGAGACGGATGGCATTATCCATGCTTCACCCATTTCTCTTTCAGCCTCAGTAGTAGCGGTCCGAAATAATCCTATTTTATTGAGTTCGAAACCAGCACCGGCACTTATTCCAAAATCATCGTCAGAGTCATATGTAGATGAAGCACCAGAGTACAACTTCAAAAGAAGCGGAACTTGAATATGCCCAAAACCAGACACTCCAGCTGCATCAGCGGCAGCAAAGCTAGTACCGAAACCTATGGCTACAGGTGCCGAAACAGCGAATGCTAAGTTTTCTTTTATTTCCACAATATTTAATCTAGGCTCAAAACCTATGCTAAATAAAGATTGATATGAGGTTTTTGTAGCTATGGGATCTTCACGAAAAACAGTATTCCCATTAGAATCAACAAAATCCGCAAACTGTAAGTAACCTGTGCCTAAGGGGCTAGTGACAAAATCTACAAAATATGAATTTGATAAATTAAGATAAAGTCGATCTTTAATATCGAAGGCAGAGGCATTTCTAGAAATACCCGATTCCCCTTCATCAACATTGTCATAGTCTTCAAACTGACCGTATGAAAATGCGAAACTCAATAGTAACGTGATTGAAAGGAGTTTTCTCATGTTCTTAATATGCATCAAAATTAATGCCTTGTGGTGAATGATAGGTCTGTTTCACCACCATTTAATTGTCCTTTTTCCCTAAACAACCTAAAGAATAATGCTAAAAACAGCATTGAAAAGTAAATACTAGCCTGTCTTTCAAGTAAAGACTCAAATTGTAAAGACACTAGAAATAATGCGAAAATCCCATAGAAAAAAGCATTGGTCCCACGCAAAACACTAAACCAAGCTATTAAAAAGTAGACTATAGAGAAAACACCAATCCAACCATACTTCACTCCGAATTCTAAAGCTTGATTGTGAGGCCCTACTCTATTTTCTTCATACAAAACAGTTTCTTGTTCAATATACATATTTTGCATCGCCTCATTCTGATTTGCTGATCCTACTCCAAATGGGTTTACAAACAATAAATATGCACTCATTTTATAAGCCTCCATTCTCATAGCCATTGACTTATGATTAATCTCATCTCCTTTCCCCCAGCTATTCATATCTTCGATACTATTTGAAACTTTGTTTTGCAGTGAGGTACTCACTTGAAATGCAGTAAATAAAGTTATTCCAAGGCCCAAAAAGCCATAAAGCAATATCTTATACTGCTTCCTATGATAAGCATAAATGAGGAGTGCTGTTATACCTCCTGTATAAAACGCTAATAAGCCTGTTCTAGAACTTAGGATATGAAAAGAGATAAGTAAGATTATCCCTAATACATAGACCACGATTTGTAGTTTATTGTCCAAAGCAAAGGATACGAGCACACCAATTATTCCTAAAATACAGAAACCGTTTATGATTCCAAAGTGAATGTGGTGCATATTGGGAATAGGAATGCTTTTGCTTTGCAGTAACATCTGATCTAAATATGCTTTATCTGCCAAATAGCCAGCTACAGAAATCACGTTTACAACGCATACAACAATAAGTACTGCTATAAAATAATGTATTAATGTCTTGACTGACCGGACTCTCTCGAAAGTCACTAATGAAGCAAAAAGAACAAATAACATTCCTGCCAACAACAGTGCTTTAGCCGAAACAATTGGATTGTCATAATGAAACGATAAATCTGTAACACCCAAAAGAAGTATAAGGATAGTGCTGTAACTAATATGTTTATTTAGTGTGTTTTTGAGGAATCTCCACTTATAAAAGAACAAAATCCCACACAAAACTGTGGCTATACTTACAATAGCAGGCGAGTACCATAAGGCTGTAAACCCTACGAAAGAACTAATTAAAAAGATGTAATCAGTGATTTTAGACCACTGGTTATCTGGCATAGCTCAAAAGAACTTGTTGTTTGTTTTCTAAGCCAATATGTTCTGCAGAAAGTTTGCTTAGTCTAATGATTTCTGAACTATTTTCCTGCTTGGTAAAATTACCGACAACCTTCACAAAAACTGTTTTCTTGTTAGTAGGGTTGGTAACCATAATGACAGTGCCTATTGGAGCATTGAAGTGAGTAGCAAAATTTTTATTGTCAGGTACTTTTTCGCTGCCAATAGCAGAAGTTCCTGTCTCTTCGATCTTTTCAATATTGTACTCTACTAGTTTCTCCACTTTTATGCTGTATCCTGAACTACTAGATGTAGAATTAGTTTCGACCTCCGTATCAAACCCTGAATCAGCATACTTCTTCTCCTTCATCTCTTGTTTGATTTTCACATAATCTGTCTCTTCCACATCTACTTTTTCCTTCTCCCGAAACTCTGCTTTGCCGTCTTGTACTAGTAGTCTTTGACCTTCGGCAATTTCTGGAGAAGTGAGATTGTTCAAGGTCATAATCATTTCTATACTTGTATTATACATCTTAGAAATAGCATAAAGTGTCTGTCCAGGTTGAACTGCGTGGTATTTCGCAAAAGTGCTGACAGTTTCTGTTTCGCTTTTTACACGATCATTGTCACTTACATCCACTACATTCACCTCTCCTGAAAAGAAATCGTCTACACGTTTTTCTTTCATCTCAGGTTTTAGATTTGTCGGTATTAGCAGAATCTGATCCATTTTGATGACTTGTTCGCACCCTGGATTTTCTGACACAATAGACTTAAGACTAACCCCATACCTTTTACTCAAACTGTATAACCCATCACCTTTTTCAATTTTATGAAGGATATAGACCTTGTCATTTTTAACCTTAGTGCCTATTGAGTCATTTTTATGTCCGAAGGCTGTGACTGTGCAAAATAATGCTATAATCGCAATTACATTTTTCATCGTTGATGCAAATTTATCTATGATATTTCTTCCTTAAACATATAGTTATTCACTTTATTGTTTGTATTTGTAGTATTGTGGTTAAAATGAAACATTTATTCGTTCAATTCTTGCTGATTCTTTTGGCTTTTCCTGTCTTAGGACAAAATACCGAATCAAAAGTCGTCGTCTTTGACCTGAAAAAAGAGATTGATCCTCAATCTAGTAGAATAACCTCTAAAGCAATTAAAGAAGCTGTAGCAATAAATGCAGACGCAATAATTGTGCATATGAATACTTATGGAGGATATGTCACCGATGCAGACTCCATTCGCACCAGTTTATTGAATGTGGAGATTCCAACCTATGTATTTATTGATAACAATGCTGCCAGTGCAGGAGCCTTAATATCTCTTGCTTGCGACAAGATTTACATGAGGAAGGGTGCAAGTATCGGTGCTACTACTGTGGTTGTAGAAGATGGAAGCAAGGCTCCAGATAAGTACCAAAGTTATATGCGAAAACAAATGCGAAGTACAGCCGAGAGTCACGGTATGGACACTATCATAAATGGTACAGACACCACATTCAAATACATCCGAAATCCTGATATAGCGGAAGGTATGGTAGATGAGAGCGTTGTTGTACAAGGTTTGGACGATTCTCTAAAGGTAATCACCCTCACTACAGAAGAAGCTGTCACTTGGGGATATTGTGATGAAGTAGTAGAGTCTATTAAAGATATTTTAAATATACAAGGTTTGGAGGAGTCCGAAATTGTGAAAGTAGAGCCTAGCACACTCGACAAAGTGGTTTCATTCTTCGCTAATCCCGCACTCCGATCTGTATTAATATTGATTATGATCGGTGGGATATACTTTGAACTGCAAACACCAGGACTTGGCTTTCCTATCGCTGCGGCTCTTGTAGCTGCCATTGCGTACTTTGCTCCACTATACTTAGATGGACTTGCTGAGAACTGGGAGATTCTACTATTTATCATAGGTATAATCCTGATAGCCTTGGAAATATTTGTCATACCCGGTTTTGGAGTCGCAGGTATTGGTGGGATACTACTCGTATTTACCTCATTAGTTCTGAGTATGATTAGCAATGTGAATTTTGATTTTTCAGGAACTAGCTCTACAGAAATTAATAATGCCATGGCGAGTGTTTTATTCGCTATGCTTGGCTTATTTGGACTACCATACTTTTTTGGAAGTAAGTTTATAGAATCTAAGGCTTTTAAAAAATTAGTGATCAATGATACTATCACAGGTAAAGTGCCCGTACAGCAAGAGAATCAAAACATTAGCAATCTTAAAGGTTTGAAAGGAACAGCTACTACAGCTCTCCGACCTATGGGTCGGATAACAATTGAAAACGTGGTGTACGAAGCAAAAACCTATGGTGATTTCATAGATAAGGGTAATGAAATCGAAATCATTGGAGTTGAAAATATGTATTTAGTGGTTAAAAATCTAAACAAGGCTTGAACAAGATTCTTATCATACGCTTTAGCTCAATAGGCGATATAGTACTCACTACTCCTATTGTCCGAGCTCTACGAGCTAAATTCGAAAAAGCAGAGATTCATTTTCTAACTAAGTCTTCATTTCTTCCCTTGGTAGAGGAAAACCCATATATAAACAAGGTACTTACACTTGAAAAAGGAAGAGATAAACTTTTATTAAATCAATTAAAAACTGAAAAGTATGATGCCGTAGTAGATCTGCATAAAAACTTAAGAACCCTCAAGATTAAGCTAGCTCTCAGAACAAAGTGGTGCACCTACGACAAGCTCAATTTCAAAAAATGGCTCTTTGTTAACCTTAAAATCAATCGACTGCCCAAAGAGCATATTGTGGAACGATATTTTCGTTGTTTAGCACCTTTAAACCTAGTAAACGACCATAGAGGTATTGATTACTTTTTTCCTTCTGATTTTTTTGTGGATTTGACTCAACTGGGGGTTAGCAAACAGGAGTATACTTGTATTGCAATCGGCGGAACATACTACACCAAACAGATTCCTGAATCTTTGATTTTAGATATTATTAAACGCTTAAAGAGGCCCATCGTCTTGTTGGGAGCAGGCAAGTCAGATATAGAAAAAGTAGACTCAATTGTGGACAAAATTTCTGACAAAAATGTAGTAAATCTTTGTAGTAAGTTAAACATACATGAGTCTGCATATTTGATTAAATGTGCAAATTCATTAATAACAGGCGATACTGGATTGATGCATATAGCAAGTAGTTTTGATACCCCAATTAAATCTATTTGGGGAAACACTCATCGAGATTTTGGCATGTATGCTTACCGTCCGCTATCAGATACCATAGAAGATTTCGTAGTTCCTTTACCCTGCAATCCTTGCAGTAAACTTGGAAGCGATAAATGCCCGAAAGGACATTTTAAGTGTATGCTTGAGCAGAATGCTGAACAAATCGTTAAAAACTGTTAGTCTGACGAAGAGCAGCAATAAATACCTTTGCCCTCATATTAAGTATACAATTGCCAAATGAGATTTCTTTCGATAATAACTTTCCTATTCAGCATTACGCAGTCCTTTGCTCAAAATAAGATTGCATTCGCTAAACTTGAAAAAGGTGATGACGGTCTTTATTACTACCAAAATGAGCCATACACAGGCGAGACTCTGCTTCTATGGCCTTCGAATAATAAACCTCTGCAACGTGTTACCTGGTCTGAAGGGAGAATACACGGTACATTCTTGAGCTGGTACGAAGACGGAAAGAAGGATCAAATCATTGGTTATAAAGATGGTGTTCGCCACGGAGATTTTAAGACATTCTACAGCAATGGTGCCCCTGAAGTGCAGTGCAGGTATAAAGATGGTAAACTAGATGGTGGATATATGTCTTATGAACGAGATGGTTCTCCTCGCAAACGAGTAACCTTCGTTAATGGAAAGGAAAATGGAGAATTTGTCCTATTTCACACTAATGGCAAGAAAGAACAAACAGGAAATTATGTAGATGGAAAACCTGATGGCCTTATCCTTTCATTTGACAGAGAAGGCAACAAGCGTAAAGAAATATACTATAAAAATGGTCTCAGACACGGAAAGAGTACTTTATGTCACATCAGTGGTAGTGTAGCCGAAACATCTACCTATGTGGATGGATATGTAGATGGAGAAAAACTCGTATACTCCCTTGGTAATCAGCTAATGAAACGTGAAAATTACAAGATGGGAAAACTTCACGGAGAGGTCATTACCTACACCCTAAGCGGTATGCCTCTAGAAATTATCAATTATAAAGACGGTAAGAAGCATGGTGAGTATAAACTTTATAAAGAAGCAGGCCTTGACACCTACGGTACTTATGAAAATGATTATAAAACAGGATATTGGGTAGAACATAAATACAATGAAGGTGGGCCTGATGAAGGGAATTACGAGAAAGGCTTGAAAAACGGAAAATGGCAAATAGGTGCTACCAATATTTTCGGTAAATGCCATGGAGAGTTTCGTGCAAATAAGAAACACGGTACTTGGGAGTATTGGAAGCATGATGGGAAAAAATGGAAAACTGAAGAATGGGATAATGGTGTTAGGATTTCTAAATGATATCACTAAATGAGGGACATTGAGAACCGGGAAGATCTTATGAAAGTGATGCGGAGTTTATAAGATAAGCTGCTTGCTGATGAGTCCATTTCGGACTTTTTTAATGATGTAATAAATTTGGACTTAGAAGGACATTTTCCAATACTTGTAGACTTCTGGGATGGAATACTATTCGGTTCTGGAGCGTATAAAGCGAATGCTATGCAGCCTCATATAAATCTAGCAAAAAAAAGTCCTATTACTGTTGACCACTTCAGAACATGGTTGAAACACCTATTTCTTAGTATAGATGAAAATCACGAAGGAATAAATGCTCATGCTATGAAAGCTAGAGCTCAAAACGTTACCAGCCTTATGGAACATAAGGTTGGACAGATACATTAAAATAAATCTAGAATACTTGGAGTATTATTCATTTCTATATTTACTCTTAGTCCAAAGTTAAATTCTCCTGTTCTAAAAGTATTGGTCTGCCCTCCTATCACTTTTTCCATTCCACCTCCTATTTTGTACTCAACTGTGCCTTGCAGGTGTCTAAACATTTTGATATCTATCCCTACAGGCACATATAACCTCTGGTAGAAAACAGATTTCCCATCATACGTATCCTGCACAGAATTGAAATCCATTGGCTGAAAATTATTGCCTGTGACAGATCGGTTATTCATAAAGTCTGAAAACACATATAATTCATTAGCTAGAGATGCTGAAAGGTTGGCTCCAAGACCTGCATAAAAGGTAACTTTACTCTCATCCAAAACCCGCCAAACAATTTCGCTACTTAGCCTCGTTTCATTCTCAACAAAACAGTACATCAATGAGTTATAGTCCCTATTTGTTTGTGTAGTAGGATTATTATCATAGAAATCTACTATAGCCTCTTTCCCAAGTATCATAGCCACACCAAATCTCACTTCCGATATAAGTAGATCATTTCCCAGTCTAGGTGCTGTGAAGAGTACCTGACCACCCACGTTAGCTCCAAAAGAACTGTAGATGACCTGACCACCTTCCATACCACTAAGATCTTCATTGAACGCACCTGATTGATCTGTTCGCTGCTTCATCCACTCCATATCCATATCTTGATACTTGTCCCAAGCAAAACCGAGATCAAATTTTCCTCCTTTGATAGTAAGTAGTTTGTCCGGAGTTTGAGCTTGAGAAGGAACTGCTATTGCTAGCATAAATATGAATGAAAGAATCTTGTTACGCATAGTGTGAGAATTTTACCACTAATTTACCACTTAAACAGGAATTTTACTGTCATAATTCACTAACGGAAAACATTAAAAGTACTTAGTAAACTTGTATTTTTCTTACAAAGGTCTCTTCTGTAGTATGAAGCTGCCATATATATGTACCTGGAACTTCTCCTGACAAATCAAATCTGAAGTTATTGATACCCGGAAATACATCTAACATATTCGCGATCACCTCCTGCCCCATCATATTATAAATGCTAACTTGGCCTTCGGTTATTTCGTCTGAATTAAATTGCAAATTAAGAATACCATCTGTAGGATTCGGGTAGAGAACGTACGTCTCTATATCGTACCCGATATTTAGACAACCAGTAACGGCATAGTCTTCTTGAAAAAACTGGCTAGCTTGAGCATACATAATACATCTACGATCGCTCAAAAAGCGATAAAATCGATTGACTTCTGTATTCCAGTTAGATACAGAAGTTGGCTTATTGAAACGTTCGTGCTGTTTCACAAGTGAGTTTTCCATTTCAGATATGATATCCTCAAACACGCGAGAAGTCTTATCATACCCGAATGTGTTATCAAGTAAATCTACCATACGGCTATTCCACAAGTCATAAAAAGTAGGATTCTTTAGTAGTTTTCTCAAAAAAAGAGTTGTTTCTGAGTTGGTTGGCCACCCCACACTTATTGAGTCTAAGGCGTGTTCAAAGCTGTTAATATTCACATTGAGCATAGATGCATCTCCATCAAAGAAAACCCACCTCCACTTAGCTCCTGTTTCCTGCTTTCTCCAGCATTTCATATTATTTGCAGGCCAATCATAGTTGGCAATGAAAATCTGGAGCAATTGATAGTCAATAAAGCTCGGAATATCCATCCATTCTTCAACAGTACTATAGTTAGCAGCATTCGACAAATCACTGGACTCTATAAAGTTATACAATTTAAGATAGTCATCATTTTTTCCAGCTGTGACCAGTCCTTGCCAACTACTAATTAAATCTATACTATCGTGATCAGCATCAGCTAAAGTCTCTAAATACCGTTTATCTAATCGTTCTTGCAAAAAGTACAAACCCCAATATTCTCCATTGAGGAAAAGAGAAACAGGGCGTGCATCCAATGACTCCACATTCAACTTTTTTGCAAGTGTTCCCGTAAGGTAATCAGTAACGCCTGCATCTGTCCAAGATGCAGAAAAAGGTTTAAGCGTTAGTCTTTTGTACTCAATGTAAGAATTTGACTCGAAAAAAGGATAATCTAACCAAGACCTTCCATATTCAGAACGAGCGTATAGTCTTAGTGCTTTTTGAGGAAGTTTTCGACTACCATCGCCGTGTATTCGTAATCCACATTCTTGTTTTATCGAAGTGTTATTCATAAAATCATAGTACTCTAGGGAAACGTTCTTTTCCCAATCTCTTCCTCTTTGATAATAGTTTCCAGATGATTTTATATTCCCGGGATCAAAATGAACTCCAGGAATAAAGATACCACTGTCATTATCCATCAGATCTTGTGGGTCTAAAACCAAAGAAACGATAGGCAATGAAAAATCATAGGATTCTTTATTGTCAAGAAAGTAGGTCTTAGTCACAAGGTCACTCATCTGATTTCCAGCCATATCAAAACTAGCAGCACGAATAATTATAGCTTTGGTTACTCCATCTTGAGGAGGATTATAGTCTGCAGGTGGTGTAATGAGCTGTTGGTTGATTTCAAAAGAAGAAAACAAATCATCGTCTAAAGACAGACCAAGACTAGGATATGTATAAGAAGATAAACTTGGTTCAGATCCATCTAAAGTATAAAAAACTTGAAAATTGGGATTGGAGTTTAATATCTTAAGTGTAGTTGCATTAGAGACTACGGGATCATTGATAGAAAATGCCAAAACATCAGCAACCTTTGAGCCTGATGTATTTGACTTGCCTGCAGAAGGAGCATCAAAATAAGTGAATAATGTGCCACCATCTGGGAATAATCCATAGCTCTGCTCTTCGCTCAATGAAATGGACGGGACTTGGTGAACCACTGCACTACCCTTCGTTAAATAAAGCTCCTCTCCTGATGATTTGATTTTGAAATTGGTATGCAACGGGAGATTACTTTGACTAATGTCTCGACCAGACGCATATATGATAATAAAAGAATCAGAAGCTAATAATTTAGAAGGGAAAGTCCATTTTCTAAGATTATCTCCGTCATCACTGAGGTAGTAGTCATTAAGATTAACATCAATCCCAGTTCCATTGTAAATCTCTATCCAGTCACTAGATTCATTGTAGTCGTCTGAAAGATAATCATCGTTAGAAGACATCATCTCATTGATAGTTAATTCTTGTGCAACGGCAGCTACACCAAGCAAAAGACAAACACAGAGTATAGTTATACATCTATTCAAGCTACGAAGCTAATGATATGTTGGAATCATCACCAAGTCAAGTCATTATCTTAAATAAAAATGACTATTAAAAAGTTAGCTCATATATCGTTCACTATGAACAAATAGTGCTAAATCATACTTGATAGGGTCAACAGGATCTAGTCGAACTAGATTATCAGATAGCTCTTCCACCGCTTTCCAATCCTGTTGCTTACGAGTGAGCAACCCAAAATAAAATGCGGCTCGCTGAACGTGAACATCCAATGGACATTTGAGTTCCGAAGGTTTGATAGAATTCCATATTCCAAAGTCTACATCATCCTTTCTCACCATCCATCGGAGATACATATTGAGTCTTTTGGCAGATGAATTTTTCGCAGGATTCGCAACGTGCTTTTTTGTTCGTTGTGGAGCAAAGTCAAAGCCGAAAAAAGAACGGTGAAAGCTCGATATTTTGTCTCTCATCTTTTCACCAATAAAAAAGTCTTCAATAGACTTCCCTTCCTTGTACCATCGTGATAGCACTTCTACGAAATACAATGTATCGGTGCCATTCATCGTACGATGTACAAAGCTTTCAAAAGGTTTGAGGTCCTTTGGTTTATGCTCTAGCAAGAAACGGTGGGGTTCCTCTCCCATCCAATGCATCAATTTATTGCCATTATTGATAATAGTCTTGCGTTGTCCCCACGCGATAGTAGCTGCTAAAAAAGCAGAAATCTCAATATCTCCCTTAGTCTTAAATCGCCTAGGAATTGTTATTGGGTCGTGATCAGAAAAATCTTGTGGGTCAAGATTGATTAAAATCTTATCTAAAACGCTTTTGATGTCTTTCACTCTGCACAAAGAAACAACTTAAGTCAGATTCTGATTAAATAAGCTACGTCAATTCTGTCAACAAAGTCAATAATCTCTGTGCAAAGCGAGTGTGGGCCAAAAGCATACTCGGGTATGAATGAATGCCACATTGAGCGGCTGTCGAGATGTAGATATTTACTTAATAAAATGAAGGTACAAAATTTCTTGATTTTTGAATTACATTTTTAAAAAAGTATGAAAAGAAAGATACTATGCACTTTATTTTGGCTTAACCAATACGAAAAGGAATTTAGGAGTTTCATAAGCACTTTAAAAGTGCATAAGCAAAAAGTCAAGGCTCTACACATTTTATCCTCGAGTACCCTCTGCATCAATACGAAGCTGCGGGCAGGCCTGTCAGAACTGCTGGCCAAGCGTAAGGTGAATGATTAGGTCGTTACAAAATCAGCAAGAGTGCTTGCATCGATTGCGGCAATTTTGTTAGACAAAAGCAGAGAGCGGGTAAGCATAGTTATTCATTAGTGTCTGTTTTCATTGGCTTTCATAGTAGCTACGCTGTACAGACTAGCTTTTTACGCACTTGTAATTCTGTTTTAGTGTTTGTGAAGCTCCCGAAGTCGCTTTGTTTCTTTTCAGCAATGGAAAAGAAAGAGAGAAAAGAAACTAGTTTTTTTTACTTCCCTTCATTTTGGCTTGACCCAAAACGAAGCAAAAGGTCAAGACTTTATCTAATTTTATAATTTTCTTACGGCTCATTCGCTAAAAACTAAGAGGTGCTAGTTACTGCTTTTGAAATACTTAGAATCTTAAATAGATTTTATTAGCAGTTGGAAAATAAACTGCCATTAAGCACTTTATAGTTTTTAACGTTCCCTCACCTTGAAAATGAACAAAATTCGATAAGGTCAGTGCATCCACGAATAATTTGGCGTCAATGCGAAGTGAGCGTTGGCCAAAAGTATACTAGCGGATGAGCGACTCGGGTGATTTTGAGGGCTTGGAGTCTATGGACTATACGACAGCTCAAAATGCGGTGTTTCATACTTATAAGTTTTTGAAATACTTTTTTAAAAAAGTATGAGAGAGAAATATATTACCACCCACATTTTTCAGCAACAGAAAAAAGTTAAAGAAAGAAAAATCATACCTTGCCGCCCAATGTCAAAAACAACATTAGCCACCCTAATCTTAGCAGCTACCATAACAATCACATCTTGTAACAAAGCACCTCAAGAAAAAGAAGAAAAAACAATGGAAGAAAACGTATTACTTCAAAAATGGACAGGTCCATTTGGAGGAGTTCCAGCTTTTGATAAAATGAAACTCGAAGATGTAAAACCGGCTATGCTTCGCGGTATGGAGCTACACCTTGCGGAGATAGATGCTATCACGAGCAATGAAGAAGCTCCAAACTTCGAAAATACGATTGCAGCAATGGAACGAGC
>ERZ1048068.738-NODE-738-length-27852-cov-11.506853_pt1 | contig 27852 bp, 19 predicted proteins | sample MGYA00383098_ERZ1048068 | MGnify/ENA primary metagenome ERZ1048068 (study PRJEB29581, sample SAMEA5548368) | metagenome | biome: marine; feature: coastal; material: water | depth 1 m | study: Short-term variability in the microbial, nano- and picoplankton... | reverse complement strand
ATCGTGACGCTCCGCAGTCGTTGGGGCTGGAGTCCATTTTGACGTCCCATAAATCGGGGACATCGGAGAGTAGGCTCACCACGCCGTGAGCTTCACTTGCATAATGGTCGCTGGGCTTGGCGCGTAATTCCTCCAAACTTATTCGCAGAGCGACGGCGGCGCGGCCACCGGCTTCATCACGTGTCACCTCGAGCATTTCGCGGACAAAACGGGTTCTGTTTTCTAGGCTGCCGCCGTAGCCGTCAGTGCGCCAGTTGTATTCTGGGAGTAAAAATTCATAGCCGAGATAGCCCATTCCCGCATACACGTAAATGATGTCAAAGCCCGCATCGAGTGCCCGGCGGGTGGCAGCCCGTTGCCAGTTGAGTACGGCCTCAATATCACTACCGTCCATAGGTTTGGGTCGCTGTTGTCCCATAAACCCAATGTGTGTGGCGGCCCATGGAACACCCGAGGGAGACAGGGGTGGCAGTCGCGAGGTTCGATTCATGACCACTGCACCGCCGTGCCAAAGCTCAACGGCGGCCAGACTTCCGTGCTTGTGCACTGCCTCAGTGGTTAAGGCATGGGACGCAATATCAGCGTCGTTCCAAAGCCTAGCGAAAGGTAAGGGTGAGTCATCAGAGCTGGGGTGAATCGACACGGCGCCGGTACTGACAACGCCCCAGCCCCCCTCAGCTTTCGTACCTCGGAAAGCCGCTCGGACCCGAGGGTTAGCCTCGGTCATGCCGCTGGCGTGGGGTACCTGATAAAAGCGGTTGGGTGCGACGACGGGCCCGATCTTTATAGGGTCAAACAAAATACGGTGATGGGGGTGGCAGTCATCCAGATTGGAGCTCTCTGGCACCGCATTTCCAGGTTTTTCTCGCGGCATCTTTCCCCCTCGATGCGTCGTTTTTTTAAAGCGCTTGACGGAACAATGCGTCCTGAAGGAGTAGATTGCAATGGTTTCTGGAGGTGTCCTTGCCGGACCTGATCAACTGCGCTGAAGTGTCGGCAGTCGTCAAACGACGCAGAGGTGTTAAGCTCAACTTTTGGCAGCTACAACACTATAAAAAAAGACGCTATGGCTATGACTCCTCGGGTTGATCGGTTCAATTTTTCACTCACCATTGCAGTGCTATTGGGGATCTCCCTGCCGCTGCTATTTTTCCCCGATGCCAGTGCCCAACTGCTGAAAACGGCCTACGCTTGGATTGGCCAAACCTTTGGTTGGTTTTATATTCTTACGGGTGCTACCGCCCTTGGGGTATCGCTGTACCTCGCCTTCGGCCCACATTCAGCCATTCGTTTGGGCGAGGGGCCACCGGAATTTAGCTTTCCCAGCTGGGCCTCCATGCTCTTTGCCGCTGGGATCGGCGCAGGGCTCATGTACTGGAGTGGTATTGAGTGGGCCCACTATGCGGCAGCACCCCCTTTTGGTGCCGAACCCAAGTCGCCTGAGGCCTATCAATGGGCCGCGTCCTACGGCATGCATCACTGGGGTATTGTCGCGTGGGCACTTTATTGCCTGCCAACTCTCGCCATTGCCTACCCCTTCTATGTCAGGCGGGTTCCGTATCTCAAGTACAGCACCGCCGCCGATTACTGGCTAAAAGGACGGCAAAACAGCTGGGCGGCGAAACTTATGGACGGCATGTTTATGGTGGCGTTAATTGGTGGAGCGGGCAGTTCTCTGGGCTTTTCCACGCCGCTCATTGCGGCATTGATCTCCAGACTCACCGGCATACCCGAGAGCTTCGGTCTGGAAATGGCCGTAGTAATTCTCTGCGTAGCTATATTTTCGACCAGTGTTGCGATGGGGCTGGGACGGGGTATTCGCAGGCTTAGTGACCTCAATATGATTGTGGCGCTGGTGCTGTTGGTGGCGATCTTGTTTGCAGGAGACACTTTGTTCTTATTGCGCATGGCGATTAATTCTGTGGGCCATATGCTGCAAAACACCATTGCCATGACGTTTTGGACGGACCCGATTGGTCGCTCAGGGTTTGTCGAGGACTGGACTATTTTTTACTGGGCTTGGTGGGTGTCTTACGGTCCTTTTGTGGGTTTGTTCGTTAGTCGCATATCCCGGGGCCGAACGATTCGTGAGGTGGTTCTCGGCATGTTGATCCTCGGTTCCTTAGGGTGCTGGTTATTTTATATGTTGCTGGGCAACCATAGTCTTGGTTTACAGGTGCAGGGCAAGCTCGATGTCATGGCCGTTATGGAAAGCTCAGGGGGCAATGCTGCGATCATCGCGGGGCTCGATACCCTGCCGCTCGCAGGGCTCATCATTGGGCTGTTGTGTTTTGTGTCGGTAATCTTCTGTGCGACCACCTACGACAGTGCCTCTTACACTCTGGCTACGAGCGCCACTGAGCAACTCCATCCCTCTGAGGATCCGCCGCGCTGGCATCGCTTGTTCTGGGCGATTGCCGTTGCCATATTACCCATAGCGCTGATGTATGCCGGGGGTATTCGCGAAGCGCAAACGGCGGTCTTGGTGGTGTCGCTTCCCCTCGTATTGACGCTGTGGCCAGCGGGGTATGGTTTGCTGAAATCTTTGCAGGTCGACCGCCAGAGTAAAGAGGCTGCCGAAAGTCAGGGAGGGGCTTAAGGCGGGACAGTTTTGTTATATCGAGGAGTCCGGTCAGGGTGGTTTTTTGTTGGCAGGGTGGTGACAGGCCTTGAGTCGGGCCGCAGCTGCGGTGACATCTGCCAAGCTTGCATTCATGACTTAGTAAAGGAAGTGGCGTGATGTCTGAACAGTCGGTAGCGATAATTTCGGCGGGGGGCTCGGGCATTGGCCTCGCGATTGCCCAGTCACTTCACGAGCTGGGATACCAGCTTTTTACTGTCGATATTGACCCTCATCATGTCGCGGAATTTCAGCGGGCTTACGGTGAGGACAGTGCGAGGGTTTGTGATGTCTCAGACCCCCATCAGGTTGATGAGGCCTTTGCTGCATTTCGCACTAAGCATGAACGCCTCGATCTGCTGGTGAACAATGCGGGTATTGCCGGTCCACAAGGCGCCCTTGAAGATCTTGCGGTGGACGAATGGCAGCGCACCATCGATACCGACCTCAACAGCTTGTTTTACATGACGCGACATGCCATTCCACTCATGAAGGCACAACACAGCGGTGCCATCATCAACATGTCATCCAACGCTGGCCTATCAGGCTGCCCTCTACGTTCCCCTTACGCGGCTTCCAAGTGGGCAGCTATTGGTCTCGCCAAGACCTGGGCAATGGAGCTGGGCCCTTGGAATATTCGAGTGAATGCATTGTGCCCGGGCAGCGTGTCGGGCCCTAGAATTGAAGGGGTGATCAATCGAGACGCTGAGGCGAGGGGCATGGAAGCAGCCGATATTCGTCGGGTGTATCAACGACAGGGCTCGTTGCGGCAGTTCACTGATCCCGAGGACATTGCAGCCATGGTGTGCTTTCTCGCGGGACCCGGAGGAAAAAAAATTTCTGGGCAAGCCATTGCGATTGATGGCCACACAGAATCACTAGCTAACTGGCTCGATCCCTGAAGATCGAGGGTTATTGGGGATAGAGGAACATTCCATGCAGGCATTTTGGTTTGAGCAATTTGGTCCGGCAGCGGCAGTATTGCTACAAGGTGATCAACCCACACCGGAGCCGGCGGCGGGTGAAGTTTTGGTGCGCATGCACACCACCGCGGTTAACCCTTCCGATGTGAAAAAACGCGCGGGCGCTTTCCCAGACTTGCTCGATACAGGGCCGGTGATTCCTCATAGCGATGGTGCCGGTGTGATCGAGGCGGTTGGTGATGGGGTTTCTCCAACCCGTTTGGGGGAGCGCGTTTTTGTTTATCAGGCGCAGCACGATCGATTGGGTGGCACGGCTGCACAATGGGTCTGCATTGAAAGTTGCCGGGCGCCCGTTTTACCGGATAACGCGTCTTTTGAGGTGGGTGCCTGTATTGGCATTCCGATCATGACAGCGCATCGCTGCGTTACCGCCGACGGCCCTGTAGCAGGACAGTGGGTGCTGGTCACGGGGGGCGCGGGTCGCGTTGGATATTACGCAATTCAATGGGCTCGTCATTTTGGTGCTCGGGTTGTGGCGACGGCAGGTAACGCCGACGACCGGGCGCTGTGTTTTGATCTGGGTGCTGAGGTAGTGGTTGATCACCACCAGCCGGGTTGGGGAGCCCAGCTTCGTGAGCAGTTGCAGGGGCAGCGGGTACAGCGCGTTGTCGACGTTGAGTTTGGTGCCAACTTGCCGGAGGTTATGGAGTGCATCGCCACCGGTGGTGTCATTGCCACCTATGCGAGTACTCGCGTTCCCGAGCCTACACTCCCTTTTCGAACGCTGATGTTTATGGACCTGACGCTGCGAATGGTCATTGTGTACGACATGCCAGAAGCCGCTAAGCAGCAGGCGATCGAGGATACCCAAGAAGCTTTGCGCGCCGACGCGCTGACTCATCGGCTCAATGCCGTTTTACCTTTTGAACAAATGATTCAAGCCCATGAGCTGATTGAAGCCGGAGGCACTAAAGGATGTGTTGTCGTTTCATTACCCTAGGTCGCGGGGTCAAGTCCCTGCTGTGGCCATTGTTGATGCTGCTCAGTCTGGTTGTAATGGGTTGTGATGAAAAACCTGGCGACACTGCCGTTCAAAATTCTGAGCACCCGTTAACCCGGGTGACGGCGCCTCAAGTTCGGGTGGCAAACACTCGCATTACCGGCACTCGGGATGCCTCGGGAACTGCGGAGTTTTTAGGTATTCCCTTTGCTGAGCCCCCTGTCGGCAAGGCGCGCTGGCAGCGGCCTACGCCCTATACGTTGGCTGCCGCGAACCTCGATGCCACTGAGTTTGCCCCTGCCTGCATGCAATCGGGTAGTGGACTTGACTGGTATCACGGCATGATGGCTCGAGTTGGCGTTGACCCTGCGTTGATGGCAGGCCCCGAGTATTCCGAGGACTGCCTGTACCTCAACGTCTGGACCGACCTCGATGATGCAGCTCTTGAGGCTTCAAACTCAACGCATCAGCGGGCCGATCAAAAGCCTGGCCAGGAAGCGCTACGCCCGGTTTTAATTTTTATCCACGGCGGCTCAAATACTGGCGGCTGGAGCTACGAGCCCAATTACCATGGCGGACCGCTGGCGAGAAAAGGCGTGATCGTAGTGACGGTGGCCTATCGATTGGGTGTCTTTGGTTGGATGAATCATCCTGAGATGGCGGCGAGCAACCTCGCACTCCACGATCTGTCGCTGGCGCTTGATTGGGTGCATACCCATATCACCAATTTTGGTGGCGACCCTGAACGCATCACGGTTTCGGGTGAATCCGCGGGTGCCGCGAATGCGCTGCACCTCGCTTTGTCGCCGTTGAGTGGCACTAAGATCCACGGCGTTATTCATCAAAGTGGCGGCTGGCCTGTGGTCGGGGGACCAACACTGACTGAGGCAAAGGCCCGAGCCATGCAGTTGCAGGAAGTATTGCTTGGCCCTAACGGCTCCCTCGAAGGCTTACGGGATGTACCCGCGAAAAACCTCATGGACGTCACCGGAGATATTTATGCGGGCATGCGCTTTGGCGCTATTGAAGATGCTGAAAGTCTGCCGCGCACATTGCAGCAGCGGGTGACAGACGGTGACTTGCCTCCTCTGGATATCATCATTGGCACCAACGCCAACGAATCGTTGATGTACATCCGCCCCGGCGCAACGGTCGCGTCGTACTTGGAAGGTCGTGTCTCTACAGAGCGTTGGCCTGCTGTACTTGCGGCGGCGGGTGACGGCCTCGACGAGAAGGCATTGTTCGACCGACTGGGGACTGCCGTGACCTTTCTCTGCCCGTCACTTACCTTAGCCGATGCCGTGAGTGCAGCAGGTGGTCGGGCATTTGTTTATCGGTTTGATCGAGTGCGCCCTGGCTTTAACAGCATCGGCGCCTACCATGGTGCGGAGTTACCCTACGTTTTTGATCGACACGATAACTGGCTACCTACGGAGTCGGAGGATCGCACCCTAACCCGTACCCTGTTGGACTACTGGCACGGCTTCGTCACCCGAGGTGATCCTAACGGCAGTGAATTGATGACTTGGCCGCCATGGCAGCCCAGCGATCACCAGGCCGTCATTTTTTCCGAGGAATCCAGTGTCATGCCACACCCAGACGTCGAGTTCTGTTCGGTATTTTCAGACACGTAATCGTCGACGGTTGCATCTGTCGTAGACTCATTTGATCGAGGGTCTTGCTGCAATGCAATGGGTGCCATGGCCGATGTGGTGCCCACAAACTCGCTCTGCTCGTCGGTGGCCACCGCGGTTTTTCCTCGGGGCTGCAGCGACGTAAAGACGCCGAACAATAAGCTGGCCATTGCCACGGCAATAAACAGCGATTCGTTGCCTAGCCAGCGAATTGCGAAGCCAAAGAATAAAGCGCCGCCCGAGGCGCCCAGCGCATTGAGCAACAGCGCTGAGGAGCCCAGCATGACAAACTCATCGCGTTTTGAGTTATCGGCGGCCTTGGCCAAAGATACGGCATACAGGGAATTACCTGCTGCACCAAAGGCTGCAGAACACCAGAGCAAGGTGCCTTGCTCGGTTGCCTGAGACAGTGCCAGTGCAGTGCCACAACAGGCGACGCACAAAAAGGTCAGCACAAAGCGCCGATCGATGCGATCCGAGGCAACGCCAATGGGGTACTGGGCCAAAGCCCCCCCAATAATGTTGGCGGCAATGAACCAAGGCACGAAACTCGGATCGTCAGTCAGCGCGAGCACATAGACAGCGCCCAGCGACCAAAAGCTGCCCATGATTAGACCGGAACCCAATGCCCCGGCAAAAGCGGTGTGGGAACGACGGTAGAGCTTGCTAAAACTAAAGCGGGTAGCGGGCACGGGTGCGGGCGCCGGTGAGCGAGTGAGGCTTACCGGAATGATGGCAAGGCCTACCATCAGTGAAACCAGAATAAACGGGTGCAGTGGATTACTGGCGGTCAGATTCAATAAATACTGCCCCAGTGCCATAGAGGCCAGCACGATCACCGTATAAATTGACAGTACCCGCCCGTGTGCCTTGGGGTCCGTTTGCTCGGTTAACCAGCTTTCGATCACGGTGTAGGCGCCGCACATGGCAGTGCCCAAGACAAACCGCACCACAATCCATAGCACGCCGCCGTCGCAAAGACTCAGCACAAGGAAGCTGCATATAAAGGTGGCCATGAGCGCGGTGAAACTTCGAATGTGACCGACGTTGGCAATGATCCGAGGTGTGATAAGCGCGCCGGTGAGAAATCCTGCGAAGTAGGCTGAGCCACTTAGGCCCACAAGCAATGTCGACATGCCCAACTCCACCGCTCGCAAGGGCAAGAAGGTCATATGCAAACCGTGTCCGGCAAGCAAAAATGCTGTCGTTAGCAGGAGAGAGGAAACAGAGCGGAGGCTACCCATGATCGTAATTTCAAAGTGTAAAAAGGAGACGCGCATTCTCGTCAGAATCGCGCTTGGGACAAGCACGATTTTTGGTAAGTTTTGGCAGATTTTCAGAGTCCTCGGTGCGCGACCGAGGGCGGTGCGTTGCGGTGTTAAAAAGTACCGTTTAGATCACCGATTGACCCTCTGTTTTTAGGTGTTTTTACCATTTTTCACCGAGGTTCTCCGGGCGGGCTCGGGGAAATTTTCAGTGGTCTTGTTGGCACTCATTGTTGTCGGTCTGAGTGCGACCACGATTAAGGTGCTGTGATCGCACTAGGACCTGCCAACTCCTCAACCATTGATCGCCAAAAGATCAGCGATTGGGGCAGGCTGTTTTTGGGTACGCGTTCATTCAAGCCATGGGCAAAGGAGTCCCTGGGGTTGATGAAAATACCGGTCAGGCTGTAGCTAGGAATGCCCGCCGCCCGAAAAAAAGCACCGTCGGTGGTGCCCGAGCTCATTTGTGGAATAACCGGTATACCCGGATACAAGGGTTCGAGGCTTGTTTTGACCGCCGCCATCACTTCGTTGTTAAAGGGCGAGGCGTCACTGGAGACCGGCATGCCGACAATGGACCAGTCGAGCTCGGGATTTTCCACGGCGAGCTGCAAGGTACCCATAACATCAGTGACGGCATTACCGGGGAAAATTCGGCAGTTAACGGTAGCGGTTGCCGACTGAGGCAAGGCGTTTTCAGCGTGTCCCCCGGCGAGCATAGTAGGAATGCAGGTCGTGCCCAAAGTGCCTACATATTCTGGTTTTTGTCGCAGTACTTCGATGGCTTTCGCGTCTGAAGGATCTGACACCAGCCTCGCCATGGCTTCCCCGACCTCTCCGCCCACTAGGGGAGCGGTGCGTTCAAAAAAGGTTAGGGTGATTTCGTTGGTCTCCACCGGGAAGCGAAAATCCTGCAATCGCTTGAGTGCGTCGGACAAATCGAAAATGGCATTGTCAGACCGAGGCATGGAGGAATGACCGCCGGGGTTGCGCGCGGTGACCGCAAAAGTGGCGTAGGTTTTTTCAGCAAAGCCCACCTTGTATTGAATGGCTTCCCCCGCATCATTGAGAACACCGCCGCCGCCGTCGACAACGAACGCAAATTCGGCATCAATGGCCTCGCGGTGGTCTCGGGTCAGCTGTTGCACCGTTTCTTGAAAAGATTCTTCATCGCCTGTGAAGGCAATTACTAGATCCCGGTTGGGGACATAGCCGTCTTCCTTCAGCCAGATAAAGAGGGTGGTGAGCACTGAGACGTCAAATTTGTTGTCAAGGACACCCCGGCCAAAATAAAAGGTCTCATCTTCCTGTAATTCAAAGGGGTTGCGAACCCAGTCATTGGGGTCGGCGGGAACTACGTCCATATGTGATGAGAACAAAATGGGCCGACGATTGCTGCTACCGTCCCCTCGGTATCGGACCAGCAGGGATGCGGTGCCTTTATAGGGGATGATTGTCACGTCCTGAGCATCAAAGCCTGCGGTTAAAAATTGCGTTTGCAAAAACTTTGCGTAAGCGGGGACCTGCCCCAGCCCATGGGCGGTTTCCCTGGCAATACTGTCGCGCAGCAACGTCTCCACCATGGTTTCGTAACGGGCGGGTGCTGCCTCTTGTGCGTTCAACAAAGGACTCATTAGCAGAAGAACAAGGGTGCTGAGTCGGATGAAGCCTTGAATGTAAAACATATATCGTCCTTAACAACGAGGGCTGCTTTAGATGTCGCCAATAGCCCGCAGTATCCCGCGGTCAGTCAGCTTGCGCACCTGCTTTTTAACAAGAGAATGCATAGTGCCCTCGGGATGCCATTTTTAAACAAAGTATTCGGTCGGTAGGACCCGTCACAAGGCATCAAAAAAATGCAAAAGTGTTCATTAAATGCTGACTCACAGCATGCTATTGGAGTACCTTCACGCTCTGAGAGACCGCGGCGTAAACAACACCCTCAGTGTGTGGTTATTTGCGTGTGGTTGCCGTTGCAACATCGGGCTACGCCTTGCGGGCAAAAAGTCAGGCTAAGGCGTGTGGCCCAACAAAAATAAGAACCATGAGTATTGCCAGGGAGAACGGTATGACTCAGATGCAGCAGGTCAATAACGGGGTCGATGTCCCCGATTTTTATGCCTACGCCGCGGCACCACTGGCTGCAGTAGAGCACCACGGAGACTTCATTCACCTCAGTTGGGGTGATGGTCAACGGCTGCACTGCCACCGATTCTGGCTGCGCGAAAATGCCCTAGGGCTCGGTGGTATTGACCCTGCAACCCGAGAGGGGTTGCTGGATCCTGCGGATCTTACAGACGCTATGACCATTGCCGCCGCTGACCTCACGGATCAGGGTGATCTTTCACTGCTATGGCAACCCGAGGCGCAACGCTGTACTTACCACGGCGGCTGGCTGCGCCACATAGCTGACGGGCAGCATTTGCCGGAAAGCTGGCTCCCCAAACCAGAGGTTTGGGATGCTCAGATCCTGCCTTCACCCCCTCGAAGGTCAGCCCCTGATGCGCTGGAGAGTGATCGAGACCTCTGCGAAATCATGAATGATTTAGTTCGTTATGGCGTTTGCGTACTCGAGAGGGCACCGAGCGAGGAGGGGTTTCTCAACAAACTTGCCGCCCGAATTGGTCCAGTGCGGGACAGTAACTTTGGCGCGCTATGGGATGTTGTTGCCGATATCAGTTTGGCGGGTGACGCGAAAACTAACACCACGGCGAATACGGGACTGCGATTGGGGCCGCATACCGACTTACCCACTCGGGAAATTCCCCCCGGATACCAGTTTCTTCATTGCCTAATCAATGAGGCTGATGGGGGTGAGTCTACGCTCACCGATGGTGCGGCTCTGGTTCAGGAGCTGAAAACCCACCACCCCGCAGATTACGAACTGCTGTCGACACGCCGCTGGGTATTTTTCAATCGTGGCCCCGGAATTGACCATCGCTGGTCAGCGCCCATTATTGATACCTCCGGGGCGCACGCTCTGCCGACGCTTCGTGCTTTTTATCCGGTTCGCGCGTTTCCCGATATGCCCGAGGGGGACGTTGCCGAAGCCTATGAAGCTCTGCGGCGCTTTCACAAATTGGCCGACGATCCCCGCTTTGAACTGACCTTTCGGCTGGGTGCCGGAGACATTATGTGCTTCGATAATCGACGGGTGATGCACGGGCGCAAAGGGTTTTCAGGATCGGGCAAAAGGCATTTGCAGGGTGTCTATATTGACCGCGATGAAATTTTGTCTCGAGCCCGGGCTTTAAACCGAAGTCATGGCCCTGACGTTGACCGCAAATCTGAAATGGGCGGTACGGTAGGCTAACTTGCTACCGCAATTCTTGGCGATCGACTGCACTCTTTTTTTATCCACCGACAAAAGCGAAATTAACTATGCCATTGGCCCTACGAAAGAAAGTGTTTATTACGGCGGCGGTAACCGGTTCTGGGAGCACTCAGGACCGCAGTGACAAAGTGCCACGCAGTCCCCAGCAGATCGCTGAATCGGCCATCGATGCCGCCAGGGCTGGTGCCGCTGTTGTGCATTGCCACGTTCGTGATCCCGATACGGGCGTCCCCTCACGGGATGTCCACTTATACCGGGAAGTCGTGGAGCGTATTCGGGGGTCAGAAGTCGATGTAGTGGTGAACCTGACCGCGGGCATGGGGGGCGATTTGGTGTTTGGTCCTACCGACGCACCTTTGCCTCTCAAGTCTGAGGGCACCGACATGGTCTCTGCTGCCGAGCGGGTCGCCCACTTGGAGGCCTGTCTCCCAGAAATTGCGACCCTCGACTGCGGCACCATGAATTTTGCTGAGGCCGATTACGTCATGACCAACACCCCGGGTATGCTCCGGGACATGGCCCAGCGCATGACCGACTTGGGTATTCAGATTGAAATTGAGGCCTTCGATACAGGCCACCTGTGGTTTGCCAAAGAGCTGGTCAAGGAGGGCATTATTCCCGCCCCGGTTATGGTTCAGCTGTGCATGGGCGTGCCCTGGGGTGCTCCCGATGACCTCAATACCTTCATGGCTATGGTCAATAATGTTCCCAGTGACTGGGTGCATTCGGCTTTTGCCATTGGACGCCATCAAATGGCCTACGTTGCGGCGGCGGTGCTCTCGGGGGGCAACGTTCGTGTGGGGCTTGAGGACAACCTGTGGCTCGACAAAGGTCGGCTTGCTACCAATGCCGAGTTGGTTGAGCGTGCCGCCACCATTATTCGTGCCATGGGGGTTGAAATTATGACCCCCGCCGAAGTCCGTAACGAATTAAACCTCACTGAGCGAGCGCTACCCTGATGCCGGTTGCAGCGATTATTGGGGGTGGGGTGATTGGTTCGGGCTGGGCTGCCCGGTTTTTACTGAACGGTTGGGACGTTCGATATTTTGATCCCGGCCCGGGGGCTGATGAAGCTTTGGCGCGAACCCTAGAGAAAGCTCGACGCTGGGTTCCCGAGGTCTACGACGGATTACCCCCAGAGGGCCAGCTCGAAATCGTTGAAACACTTGAAGCGGCCGTCACGGGGGCCGACTGGATTCAGGAGTCCACCCCCGAGCGCTTGCCGTTGAAACACCAGGTGCTGGAGGCCATTCAGGCGGCCTGCCCAGAGACCGCTGTGATTGGGTCGTCGACATCGGGTTTTATGCCCTCTGAACTGCAGGCGCAGTCGCAGCGACCCGAGCAAATACTGGTCACTCATCCCTACAACCCGGTGTATTTATTACCCATTGTTGAGTGTGTGCCCTCACCGGCAACCTCAGCGCAAACACAAGCCAAAGCGATGGCCACCCTAGAGCAGATCGGTATGAAGCCGGTTGCTGTGGGAGCCGAGGTCCCGGCCCACATTGGTGATCGATTGATGGAGGCTTTGTGGCGCGAGGCGCTATGGCTGATTAAGGATGGCGTGGCTACGACTGAACAAATTGACGACATCATGACCCACGGCTTTGGCCTGCGCTGGGCCCAAAAAGGACTGTTTGAAACCTACCGTGTTGCGGGGGGTGAAGCGGGAATGCAGCACTTTCTCGAGCAATTTGGCCCCTGCCTTTCCTGGCCGTGGACCAAGTTAATGGATGTCCCCGACCTTGACGATGCGCTGATAGGACGCATTGTTGAGCAGTCTGATGCCCAAGCCGGCGATCGTTCGGTCAGCACGCTCGAAGCCGAACGCGATGCCAATCTAGTGGCCTTGCTCAAGGTGCTTCGAGAACAAGATACGGCGGCAGGGGCCTTCCTTAATCGTGTTGGGGCCAAAGCCCAGGCAAGCTGATCTCATGCCGTCAGGTTGCAAAGATGGTGGCGCGCCCCGAGGCTTGCTGTGCCTTTGGGAGGGTGCAACAACGCGCTAGTCGGTGAGCGTGCCTAAATCAAAACCCTGATCACCGGGTTCCACGTCGGGCCAATTGGTGCGCCACACCTCTCGGGATACCGACCCTACCGGTACCGGAGTGCGATCGAAGCCCGGCTGTGGCGTCACTAGCGGAGCCACTGTGACGTCGTGTCGAGGCACGGTGAAAAACGGAAAGCTGTAGCGCTCTTGCCCTGATTGGTTGACCACTTTGTGGGGTGTTGAAACAAAATAACCGCCGGACCATAGTTCCAGCAGGTCGCCAATATTGACGATTAGGGTGTCATTTTGTGCAGCTACCTCAAGCCAGTGATCTTGCTCTCGAGGGCGTAGCCAGAGGCCGCCAACAGGATCGGGGAATAGCAGGGTTAGGGCGTCGGTATCTTTGTGGGGATGGATACCATAGCCGGCTTCCTCTGGAGGTTTAGCGGGCATCGACGGGTAGTGCAGCAGGGTCATGTTGGTCAGCGGCGATTCAAAGAGCGATAAAAAACTGTTCTCGTCTACGCCCATAATTTGTGCCAACAGGCGCAACAGCCGCTGGCTGACGCGGTCGCAGGCTTGCCAGTAACTCAAAATGGTAGCTTTGAAGTGAGAGGGTTCGCGGGGCCAGCGATTGGGTCCGTACAAATCACACTGCGCAGTTATCGGATCGGTTTCAGCGGCTTCATAGTGAAGCTTATAACCCTCGTAGTGGTCGGTGAGGGTGTTGTTGCTGTTCGCGGAAAAGAAACCGAGAGGAATATAGCCGCGATAATTTTCTGGCGTGATGGACCCTTGCAGTTTCTCGGTGAGTGGGCGGTTGAAGTACGTTTTCAGTAGCTGCCGCATTTCGGAAATTTGCCCCTCGGCTATGCCATGCCCGCTGATGAGTGCAAAGCCAATCGAGGTAAAAGCAGTTTCCAAAGCCTGCTTGACCACCTTATCGCTGGCCCGTAAATCAATCGTTGGTAGGTGGGTTAGGGTCATCGGCTTCCAAGGGGCATGGTCATCTAATCTTTGATGCAGCATTAATCTTAGCATCATCACCTATGGGCACTTGCCGTGCAAAATGCTGTGGCTTGATGCTTAATGAAGAGGGGTGTCAGTGACAAAAAAGTGCCACTCACTACAAAGGAAGTGCTACTTGCAGCAGCGCTGTGCTGCTTACTGCACAAGCTGCCTAAGGAGAATACTCAGTGCAGTGGGTTTCAACCCTCAAAGGGAATTTAGCCATGACCACAACGTGCAGTATTTTGGGCAAGTGGTTTTCGAGAGCCGCATTTATCCCTTGGTCTCGTGCAACTGACGGCGTTAGGGTTTGTGCCACACATTGTCTAGTTGCACTGAGGCTTATAGTCATGACCATGACCATGACCATGACCATGACCACGGCCTCGGTTGCATGGGCCGGTAATGAAATGACCAACAGCACAGCAGTGGCCAGCAACAAAGCGGTTTTTCTAATTGTAGACGGCATTCCAGCTGACGTGATTGAGCGCGTGTTCACCCCCAATCTCGATGCCATTGCCAAGGTGGGTGGCTACACTCGAGCGGAAGTCGGGGGCCCCTTAAACGACCCTGCCGAGACCCCCACCGTGTCTGCGCCGGGGTATATGAGTTTGGTGACCGGGACTTGGGCGAATAAACATAACGTTTACGGTAACGCTGACCTCGCGCCAAATTACGACTACTGGAACCTCTTTCGCCTCGCTAAAGCCGTTGAGCCTCCCCTAGAGACCGGGATTTTTTCAACCTGGACCGACAATAGAACTATCCTTCTAGGTGCCGGGCTTGCAGACGCAGGGGGTGTAACCATCGACTTTGTCGCAGACGGCTTTGAAACTGACCCCCAGCGTTTTCCCCATGCACCCCAAGATAGGCACATACAGGCGATCGATCGTCACGTCGCGGCGGAGGCTGCCCGTGTTATCGAGCAGCACGGGCCCGACTTGTCATGGGTGTATTTGCAGTACACCGACGATGTCGGGCACGCATTAGGCGATAGCCCCGAGCTTGATGCTGCGGTAGAGGTGATGGATCAATTGGTGGGCACAGTCTGGTCGGCTGTTCAGGCCCGGGCCGCGACTCAAAGTGAAGATTGGTTGATCTTGGTGACGACCGATCACGGCCGAGACCTTCACACAGGAAAGGATCATGGCGGTCAGAGTGAACGGGAACGAACAACCTGGATGGTGACAAATAGCCAGCGTTTATTACCGAGTTTTTACCAACGTCCCGCCATTGTTGATATTTATCCCTCCTTGGCACGTCACCTTCGCATCCCGGTGCCTGCGTCGGTTGCCGCTAGCCTCGATGGTCGGTCGTTTATTGAATAATGGCATTCACGGTTGAGCTCACAACCTACTGCCGCCTAAACTGGCAAAAATACTGTCAGCGGCCGCAAGGGGCCTTGGCTGACTAAAGCGCAAAGGGAGGCACTGTTAATAGCCGCGTTGCGTGCACAAAATTAGCTGAGGATGTGGGCGACCTGCACCTTGGTACCTAAAATCAGGAGCGTTAGCACATTGAGTGAGTTCGACTACATCATCGTGGGTGCCGGTTCGGCGGGCTGTGTTCTGGCCAATCGTTTGACAGAAGATGGGGCGCACTCGGTCTTGCTGATCGAAGCGGGCAAGGACGATCGTAGCCTGTTTATAAAAATGCCCACGGCTCTGTCGATTCCCATGAATACTCCGCGTTTTAACTGGGGTTACTGGGGGCGGCCCGAGCCCGGTCTCGAGCAACGAAAAATGGACTGTGCCCGAGGCAAAGTCTTAGGCGGTTCTTCGGCGATCAATGGCATGGTTTACGTACGAGGTCATGCTGAGGATTTTGACAGCTGGGTAGAGCAGGGTGCCGAAGGCTGGAGCTACGCCGACTGCCTGCCCTATTTTCGTCGCGCTGAGCGCTGGATGTCGGGTGCTGATGAGTACCGTGGCGGTGACGGCCCCGTCGATACCTGCAACGGCAATCGCATGCGTAACCCGCTTTATCAGGCGTTTGTTGACGCGGGTTGCGACGCGGGCTATGGCAGCACCCCTGATTACAACGGTTTCCGTCAGGAAGGTTTTGGCCCCATGCACATGACCGTTCGGCATGGGGAGCGCTGCTCAACCGATCTGGCTTACCTTAAGCCTGCACGTAAACGACCAAATTTAACCCTGGTGACCCGCGCCGAAGTCGAGCGTCTGATTTTGTCGGGCAGTCGTGTTACCGGCGTGCAGTATCGCTGCAAGGGTAAGTCCGTTTCGGCGTCTGCACGGCGCGAGGTCATTGTCAGTGCAGGGTCGGTGGGTTCGCCTCTTCTGTTACAACGCTCGGGTATTGGATCCCCCGAAGTATTGGCAGCCGCTGGTGTCGAAGTGCTCCACGATTTGCCGGGGGTGGGCGAGAATTTGCAAGACCACCTTGAGGTGTATTTTCAATACCGCTGTCGTCAACCGATTACGGTGAACGGGCACCTCGATTGGTTTTCAAAGCTCCGTATTGGTGTTCGATGGATACTGACTCGATCGGGTCTTGGCGCGACTAATCATTTTGAGTCCTGTGGCTTTATCCGTTCTCGAGCTGGATTATCGGCCCCCGATATTCAGTATCACTTTATGCCCGCGGCGATTCGCTACGACGGTAAGGCAGCCTTTGACGGGCATGGGTTTCAGGTGCATGTGGGCCCCAACAAACCCGAAAGCCGAGGGCATGTTCGTATCACTGGACCTGCCCCGGAGGATGAGCCCGAGATCCTGTTCAACTATTTGGCAACGGAGCAGGATCGACAGGACTGGCGCAGTTGTTTGCGTTTAACCCGTGAAATATTGCAACAACCGGCCCTCGATGCGTTTCGCGCCGAGGAAATCCAACCCGCGATTGATCTGGCCGACGATGCTGCGGTTGATGCCTGGGTACGAAAAAATGTTGAAACGGCGTATCACCCGTCGTGCTCTTGTCGCATGGGGGCTACCGACGACCTTGGCGCCGTCGTAGATCCGCAGTGTCGCGTTCGTGGTCTGCAAGGTTTACGGGTTGTCGATTCGTCTATCTTCCCAATCATTCCCAACGGCAACCTCAACGCCCCGACAATTATGGTGGCCGAACGTGCGGCGGACTTGATACGGAATAAAACTCCCGAGCGTCAGGAAGCTAGAGTTTGGGAGGCTCCCGATTGGCAAACACAGCAGCGCGCGGGGCAACCCCTGCGCTCCGTTCCAGTGGGGCTACCTCCTGCAATCTGACAAAGGCCATTGAGCATGAATTTTATTTTGTCGACCGCGATTATCGTGACGACGCTCACCTCGTTATTTTTAGTGGTCAGGTACCGTAACGTGGCGATTGAGGGCAGTGTGCCGGTGCCCCTGATTACCTTCATGGCGATTCTTTTCACCTCGGGGCTAGATGTGGGGCTGATTATGTTCCCGCTGGTCGATTTTGAGTCTTTTGCGGCCGATCCCGAATACGCTTTCGCTAATCCGCTTGCCCTTGAATTTGGGTTTTGGGGCTTTCTGGTTTGGGGGTTCTATTTTTTAACAACCTTCTACTTTTGCGTGGTCGAGCCGAAGTTGAAGTTGTTTGAGATACCGGTGATTAAGCTCGCCAATAATTTTTGCATTATTGGTACCTGCGCGTTCACCGGCTATTTGTTTCTTCACTACCTCCCCGATTACGTGGCGGGCATCTCAGACGCGCTGCGTTTTGGTGGGGTGGCGTTAGTGGTGTTGCTGGCGGTGCTGTCGAGCACGCACCTACGTTTTGTTAAAGCTCTTAGCCTAAGCTCAACGGCGTTGTTTTTTCTGCTCATTGCTGGAGCTTTCTTGGCCTCGGATATGGGCTTTGTTGGGCTGGGCAAGTCCCTCGCAGGTCTGGGCGATTACTTTGGGCAGATTCACCGCTTTGTACTGCCCCTTAATGATTACCACGCGTTTTACCTGTTTTGGTGGTTTGCCTGGAGCATCATGATTGGGCAATTTGTGTCGCGATTTGTGGGGGGACTGACCGCTTGGCAGTTGTTGCTGGCACTATTGATCGTGCCTTCGATTCCCATTGCTTTGTGGTTTGCGGTTTTGTACGGCTACTTCACCCAGGGCTTAAATGTTACTGGTGGCTTGAGCTGGGCAATGATCGCAGTGGGCGTGTTGTTCGTTGTGAACTCCCTCGACTCGCTGACACGCTTATACACGCAAAATATAGGCCTGACGGTAGAGCGCCTTGGCATCGGCCGCTACGTGGCGCTTAACTGGTTTATTCTTTTTGCGCTGGTGCTGTCTTTTCAGTTCACACCCTTCAAGATCGAATGGGTTGGGCTGGTGGTCATTGGTATTTACGCGGCGGTCTACGCCCTGGTGTATCGGCACAGGGCGCAGCTTCGGGCTTAAATCTCAGGGTGATGCGCCCAACCGAGTGAGCGCTTGGTAGGTGGCTACCTTCAAATCGAAGCGCAGCGCATCGCCATAGGGTGCGCCCATCACTTGTGTCATCAGAATAACGATCAGATCTTCTTCGGGGTCTATCCAGAATTTGGTGTTGGCGGCTCCGCCCCAAGAGTAAGCCCCTTTAGATGAGATAACGCCGGTTTGTCCCGGGTCGGTAATGACACCAAACCCCAATCCCGCGGACTGCCCGGGGTATAGATGCGAGTCGGGGTATTCACCGACTCCACGATTACGCACAGCCGGAGTGAGGTGATCTGCGGTCATAAATTGTACGGTCTTGGGACCCAAGATTCGTGTGCCGTTGTAGCTGCCACCCTGACGAAGCGTTTCGCAAAAAATCCAATAGTCCTTGGCGGTAGATACCAAGCCACCGCCACCCGAAAAAGTGGTTACACCGGTAAAGGGTTGTGCCGATGCTTCGGGTATTGGTGCAATCGCGCCCAGTTGCGCATTCCAATAATGATTGGGAGCAAAGCGATCGAGCTTGTCGAGGGGTACATTGAAGAAGGTATTAGTCATACCCAAGGGTGTAAAAATGCGGGTTTGAAAAAAGGCCTCGAGGCTCATGCCTGATAAACGCTCAACCAGAACACCCAAAACGTCGGTGGCGACACTGTAGTGATAGCGACTTCCGGGCTCAAAGCGCAGAGGTAGACCCGCTAGACGCTGTATAAAGTCATCGCTGCTAGTGCTGTTAATCAGGTCAGCCTTCACGTAAGCCTGGTCTACGGGGTCATTGGGGTGCCAGCCATAAGAGAGTCCCGCTGTGTGGGTCATTAGTTGCCCTATCGTTATAGGCCCCGAGGGTGCGACCAATTCGCCATCGCGAAGCAGCTGAACCGATTCAAATTCTGGTAAATAGCGGCTGACTGGGTCGCCTAGATGAAAAGCGCCCGCTTCGTAAAGCATCATCGCGGCTACGGTGGTGATGGGTTTAGTCATGGAATAAATTCGAAACAGAGTATCTTCCTGAAGCGGTCGTGGGTCAGCACTGCCAAAGTTGCCCTGAGCAGAAAAATGCACCAATTGACCGTGACGGGCCACCAGGGTGACGGCACCTGACACTCTCCCGGCTTCAATATCTCGCTGCACAAATTCATCGATTTTTTGCAGCCGCTCCGGCGCGAAGCCTGCTTGCTCGATGAGTTCAGTTGGAATTTCTGCGTTGGCCTTGGCGCACAGTAAGAGAAGGCAGCCCATTGCTGCGCTAAATATGCGGTGACGGTTTTGCATCATAGTTTGTGATCCTGAAGTGCTGAGGGCTTAGCGGGGTAATAGACCGATGGCTGTTATTGGCAGAGGGTACACCGCGCTTTAGAACTTGGCCTAATATTTATCGGAGTGTACGACCCCGCGAGGGTTCCAGCTGACGGGTGAGTCCCAGTCAGAGGCTTAGCCCCCGCGGCGCCTTTGTCTTTCTATAAAACCCTATGGCATGTTTGCCCCATGGGTTTTTATCCCAATGGCTTGTTCAAATGGCCGCCTGAGTTGAGGGCCTGTTGCTGAGCTGCAATTTAATGAATGCGAACTTCCTGCCTGAGGAGCTCCTTTTGCACCGAACCCACAGACAGATCCTTAAAGTCACAGTCTTGCTTCACCGCTAAGGCAGCGGCGACGCCGGCACCTTGGCCTGTAACCGTGCAACACATCATGTTGCGGGTGGCCGCATGACTCACGCGATCGCCCCCAGTAATTCGACCGGCGCAGATCAGGTGTTTAACGGTGTCGGGTAACAGGGTCCGATAAGGAATCTGAAAGTAGCGCCCGGTTGTGGGCAGTATAAGAATGCCGTATCCGTCAATGAACTCGGGGAAGATGCCAATACTGTCGTCAAAGCGCCCTTGCTCCCGCACATCGTGCTCAGTCATGTTGTAGTGGGCATCAATCTTGCGCGTATCTCGAATGCCCAGGGTCATGCCAAAGTTGCGCAGCTTGGCGCCTTCGCAGCCGGGCATAAACTGCTTCAATGCCTCAATGGCCATCATCGCTTGTTCCCGGCCTTCCATCTCGCCCCGAGTGAGATCGTCGGGATTGGTACCGTCATAGCCCAGCAGGTGAACGAGGTTGAGGTAGGTGAGGTCGCCACTGTCGTAAATGGCGCCCCAGGTGCCGGCAATGGTGTCGAGATTGGGGGGAATCAGTCCCGCTTCCCGGGCCTGTTCGAAGGGTTTGCGTAGAAAGGGCGAAAACATTTCGTCTTCTTTACCCGTCGTTTCCACCGTCCATTGGCCATAAGCCCAGTCCCGATAGGTCTGGGGGTCGGCCTTTACCTGTTCAATGAAGCGCTGCTTGTTAACCCCCGACATTGAGAACATCACCGAAGTGCCAATCATGTCCTCTGGAGCTTGCTTGAGGGTAGTTGCACCCGCGCGGTGGGTAACGTCGGCATCTCCTGTGGCATCAATGACCCGCTTGGCAAGAATTGCTTCCCGTCCAGCTTTGCTCTCAACAATGACGCCCACAATGCAGTCGCCTTCCATGAGGGGTGCTACAAACATGCGATGGAGCATGGGGGTTATGCCCGCCTCGGACACCAGCGTGTCGGCAACCCATTTAAAGGCCTCGCCATCAATGGCGTGGCTATTAGATTGGGGTTCCTCCACCGCCGCACCGGCGCTGACTGCACGTTGCTCAAATTCAATGCCCAGGCCCTCGCTGTCTATGGTTTGCTCGTGGCGATACCAGGCAAAGCCCTCAACGCCGACCGCAGTGATGTTCCCGCCGAAGCAGCCGAAGCGCTCCAGAAGAGTCACCTCAACGCCACACCGCGCCGCAGCTATGGCTGCCGCGAGCCCTCCGGGACCCGATCCCACGACTAGGACGTCGGTTTGATGGATTACCGGCACGGTTTTAGCGGGTTCTTCGATGTGCATGGCCTCTCCTTTGGGTGTCTGTAGTGCGTTGCATTAGCAGCAGCTTTTGGTTTGGGCATCCTACAATTTTTTATGATTTTGGGGCATAAATTTGCGGTCGGGATTGCAGAGTGATTTTTAGGCTCTAGCCCTATCGGCGGCAGTTTGGCAAGGGTGTCCAGTATTTGATTTTTGGACGCTAGTCGCGCTATAACTGTGCAAAACTACTATAAGTGTTAAGTGGCCTATTTCCATGGGTCAAATTGAGGTGTGTCAGGGGCGCGGCTTGCCGTGTTCTTGGCCAAAGGGGGAATCACTAATTATGAAAGCCATTAATAATCAACATGCTTACCGTCCACGGCGCAGTAACCGACCACTGGCTCTGGCTGTTGCCGCTGCCTGTGGTGCTGTAGGCGTTGCTGGGGTCGCCATTCCCGGCGTCGCTCAAGCACAGATCGAAGAAGTCGTGGTAACTGCGACACGTCGTGCCGAGAGCGTTCAGGAAGTACCGATGAGCGTATCGGTGTTGGGGGAGACCCAGCTTCAGGACCTCAACATCACAGATATGGAAGATTATCTGATGATGCTGCCCAACGTGAGCTACGTCACTTTGGGTCCAGGTTCGGGCAATATCTATATTCGCGGCGTATCGAGTGGTGGCGAGAGCACCCTGGGCGCAAACCCCAGTGTTGCGGTCTATCTCGATGAGCAGCCGGTGACATTGGTCGGCAACTATCTAAACCCCCACATTTATGACGTCAATCGTATCGAAGTATTGGCCGGGCCTCAGGGCACGACCTTTGGTGCCAATGCCCAGTCGGGTGCGATGCGTATCATTACCAATCAGCCTGAGCTTGGCGAATTTTCAGGCGGTTACAGCCTCGATACCAGCCAGGTGAAGAGTGGTGACCCGAGTTATCGCGCTGAGGGCTTCGTGAACATTCCCATCGGTGAGCGTTCTGCCTTAAGGGTAATGGGTTTTTACAAGCACGACGGTGGCTATATCGACAACGTTCAAGGCTCCCACACCTTTAAGCGTGGTTACATCCGCGCGGGCCTTCCCGAGGGCAGCCCTCTGAGGGATATTGCTTCAGACTTTACGGCGAGTAACGCCGATATTGCCAAGGAGAATTTCAACGAGGCGACAACTTTTGGCGGCCGTGCGGCGCTTCGGGTTGATCTGAACGACTCTTGGACCTTTACCGCTATGGCCATGATGCAGGATCTTGATCGCGAAGGTGTTTGGGATCATGACCCCACTATTGGCGATCTTCAGGTTATGCAGTTGTTGCCCGAGTCCATGACCGACAAGTGGACCCAGTTCTCTGCGAAAATTGAAGGTGAGCTCTTTGGTGGCACCATCACCGCCACGGCAGCCGACCTTGATCGTGATATCGAGGTGTACGCCGATTACTCGCTGTACAGCGATTACTACGTGTCTCAGGGCTTTGTTGATCCCTATTACAACTGTTACGTCAGCTACTTTGGCACTTGTGGCGACCCACGAGAGCAGTTCACCCAAGAGAGTAATCAGGGGCGACAGACCTTTGAGATTCGTTATGCATCGGATCCCGACAAGCGCTTCCGCTACATGGCGGGTTTCTACTATGTCGACGTAGAGGGCACGAACGACTACGAGTGGCACGTGCTGGGATTGGCTGAAGCGCCACAGGCGGCCGTTGATGCTCCCGATATCTATTGGACCACCGACTTTGAGCGGCTCTATGAAGAGACCGCCATTTTTGGTGAGGTGTCCTTTGATGTGACTGACCGCTTAACGTTGACAGGAAGTGCCCGTCAATTTGACTACGAGAGCTCACTAGATGGTTTCTCTGGCACGGTGTTCTGGCCTTGCGGTGGCTTTGGTCCACAGGGTGACCGGCCGGCTAGTAACTACGGTGACTCTTGTGCGCCAGACAGTCGTGTGACCGAGAGCAAAGATGAGGTGTATCGCGTCTCTGCCGATTGGCAGGTGACCGACGACATCATGCTTTACACCACATGGGGTGAGGGTTATCGACCCGGCGGCCTGAATCGTTTCTGTCAGACGCGTATCCCCGATGGCCTTCCCGGTCAGGGCTCGATCAATATTGGTTGTGAATTCACGTCAGACTTCCTGACCGCGGTTGAGGTTGGCTTTAAATCTGAGCTGTTTGACGGTCGACTCCGTTTGAATGCTGCGGCGTTCTGGCAAGACTGGGAGGACTTCCAGTTCTCGCGTCTCGATACGTCAATCTCGCCTATTACGCTGACCTACAACGTGGGTAATGCCGAGAGCAACGGCTTCGAATTTGATTTCGCGGCCATGATTACTGATAACTGGAGTGTGACGGGCGCGGCGAGTTTCCTCGACTCAACCCTGACTTCAGATTACCGACGTAATCCCAGCAGCCCAGAACCCGATGCCGCCTCAGGCACTGATCTTCCTCGGGTTCCCGACGTGAAGTTCAACCTGACAACCCGCTACGACTTCATGCAGGATTGGTTTGTACAGGCGTCGTATATGTATACCGGTAAGTCGACCAATACCTTGTTTGATGGTGGTTCGGCACAGAACGAATTGCGGGAGCAGCCCTCCTATGACGTGCTGAATACTGCGCTGGGTCTTCAGAGGGACACTTGGACGGCTGAAGTCTATGTTCAGAACGTCACTGACGAGCGTGGCGTTGTTTGGATTAACGCGGTCAACTGGGATACCCGTGAACAGGTTAACCAGCCTCGCAGTATTGGTGTGCGCTGGCGCCAGTCGTTCTAAGTCACGGCTATGCATGAAAACCGCAAAGGGCGTCTTTAGGGACGCCCTTTGCGTTAGTGCGACGTCCACCGCATACTCATTGCGGTGTTCCAAACAAGTGTTAATGACTCAACGTTTATGTCTTCTATTGAGCCCCTTTTTGAGCAGGCACGTGCTGCGCTGCGAAACAATGAGCCCGAGCGCGCTCGAGATCTCTGTGCCGAGGCCCGTGCACTAGACCCGAATGATTTTCGATTGATTTTGGTGCACGGCTTTGCCCTGCGGCGATCCGAGGAATTTGCGGCGGCAGAGCCGCTGTTGCGTCAGGTGATTGAGGCGGACCCTGAATTGGAGTCAGCGCATCACGAGCTAGGTCTTGCGTTGCGGGGCATGGGTCGCCTGACTGTCGCTAGGCAGGCGCTTGAGCGCGCTGTAGGTCTAAAACCCGATTACGCCGCAGCCTGGCGTGACCTTTATGAGGTCTGTGCTGAAGAAGGTGATGACGCGGCAGCTGCGGAAGCGTATCGGCAAATGATCCGCCAAAAGGGCTTAGACCCCTTGTTGCAGAAAGCTCTGGACCTCGTGGGTGCCGGGCGCCTCGGGGCTGCGGAAGGCATTTGTCGCGAGTATTTAAAACGCCGCCCTCATGATGTCGATGCCATTCGTTTACTGGCTGAAATTGGCATTAATTTGGGCGTGCTCGATGAGTCGATCAACCTGCTGGAACGCTGCCTTGAGTTGGCTCCAGATTTTCACATTGCCCGAGCTAATTTTGTGACGGCCTTGGCGAGGCATCAGGAGTTTGCCAAAGCGCTTGAGGCCTGCGCGCACCTGAGGTCTAAGGAGCCCGAAAAGCTCACGCATAAAGTGCAGTACGCGTCGGTGTTGGCTATGGCCGGGCGCTTTCAAGACGCCCACGAGCAGTACGCCGAGGTGCTCAAGGAGGTTCCGGAGAACGCGGGTATTCTCACCAGTTACGGTCACGCGTTACGTTATGGCGGTAAGGGTGATGAAGCCGCTGACGCTTATCGTCGTGCCATTGCCGTGGAATCCGGCGCCGGTGAGGCCTACTGGAGCCTCGCCAACCTCAAAACCGTCGAGTTTGATGACGCTTTGCTTGAGACCATGGTGAGCGAGTATGCGGCGCTCGATCGTCCTGGCCCCAACAAATATCACCTCGCCTTTGCTTTGGGCAAAGCCCATGAGGACCGCGGCGATTATGACGCATCCTTTAAAGCCTACGACGAGGGCAATGCCATTAAGCGGCAGTTCAGTGCCTATAAACCCGAGGGAACCCGCGAGCGCGTCGATGCCATGATTGAGCATTGCGGCAGCTCTCTTCTGGAGCGTCCGGGGCACCCTTCCAATGCCCCTATTTTTATATTGGGGTTGCCCCGAGCAGGATCCACGCTGTTGGAGCAAATCTTAGCCAGTCACTCTCAGGTTGAAGCGACTGCAGAGCTGCCTTTTATTGGCCGTATCGCCAGTGATATCTCTGGAGTTCGCAAACGCTCGGAAGAGAGCCTTTACCCCAGCAGCCTCATTGAGCTCTCTGTCGATGAGCGCACGGCCATGGGTCAGCGATACTTAGATCGCGCGGCGGCGTACCGGACGGATAAACCGTATTTTGTCGACAAGCTCCCCAATAACTGGGTACACATTGGATTGATCAAAGCCATCTTGCCCAACGCGACGATCATAGACGCACGACGTCACCCCATGGCGGCGTGCTTTGCCAACTTTAAGCAGCTCTTTGCCCGAGGTCAGGAGTTTACGTACGGCCTCGAGGAGATTGGCCATTACTACGCCGATTATCTGCGTCTAATGGACCATTGGCACGGTGCGTTTCCCGGTGGCTTGCTGACCGTGCAGTACGAGGAAGTGGTAAAGGATCTTGATTCTCAAGTGGCGGGTTTGCTGGCCCACTGCGGCTTACCTTTCGAAGAGGCGTGTTTGCGCTACTACGAGAAAGATCGTGCGATTCGCACCGCCAGCTCCGAGCAAGTTCGCCAACCGATCTACAGCAGCGCGGTCAACGTTTGGGAACATTATCGTCACCACCTAGAGCCCCTTGAAACCCTGCTGAAAGCTGAGGGAGTGGCGCTTTAACCACTCGCCTAAGCCCGCATTAACGCAAGCTTGAATCCGGAGCGGCCCTTGTCACTCAGGTCTGGTCCTCGCGGGAAGCTCCCGCGCACCGTAATCCCCATCGGAGCGGCACATGATCCCCGCAAACCTTCGAAGATTTAGGGCGCAGCGCTGACACCCTCAGCGGCTTGGGTTTGACCGCCCACTTCAGCAGCAATGCTGTTGGGAATGAGCATAGTCAGCGCATAGTGGGCAATCCGCCAGCCTTCGGGGGTGCTAAGGACGACCCCTGTGCCTCGACAGTGCCCCAACTTGTCATTGTGCAGTACCTCGTCAAACCAGCGGATGGAACCGGTGCCTTCTAGATGGCGTTCAACGACATGATAGGTCCAGCCCCGGCCCTCATCGAAAACCGGTTTTGCGTAGGCCTTAAACTCAGGAATGGTCCAGCGCTCATTTCGATCGGTGCCCAAAAAAACCGCGTCGGCGGTGTATCGGGCGAAGTATTCGGCAAACCGGGCTTGTGCCGCATCGTCGTGCAGACCGTCCAGTAAGGCATTGATGACAACCCGATCAGTCGCAGGTTCCTCGGCTGCAGTAGGCAGTGATAGGCCCACAAGTAGGAAGAGCGCTAGGGCTGCGACAGCACTGGCATAGCGGTTTTTGATCATGAGGCTTTTATAAATAGTCATGGGCGTTGTGAGTTCTCGTAAGTGGCTTTTTTCCGTTGTAACAGAGTTTCGTCGATTTCTGACCCTTTTGTTACGAGCTAGCGGTCTCGCGCATACCACTGCGATAGTCGCTGGGGGTGGTGCCGGTCCACCGCTTGAAGGCTCGGGTAAAGGCCGAGGCATCGGAAAAGCCGCAGGCGAGGCCAACTTCTGTTGCTGAAACATCGGGTGACGCCAGCAGTTGTTGAGCTAACTGCATTCGAGTTTCCTGTACTACCTTGCCATAGGAGGTGTTTTCCGATTTCAGCCGGCGCTGCAGGGTTCGGGGACTCATGTGGAGCGCTTGTGCGATCGCTTCTTCCGAGGGCAATTGCTCATCGAGTGCATCGAGTAGCTGCCAGCGCACCCGGCCAGCAATATCTCCCGTTTTGAGGGATCGCAATAAATTATCGAGCATAGGTTCGTTGCTACGAATTATCTCGGAGTTGCGCATATGCCAAGGTTCCTGCAACTGCGCCTTGTCAAAAACCATAGCGGTCCGATTTTGAGACCAAACGACCTTACAGCCCATAGCAGTTTCAAAATGCCGGTTATCAGGCTCTGGGCCGGCCAGTTCTATCTTGAGTGGTTGCAGTGCTGGGGGTGCGGCCATTTGCATACTGCGCCAGATCATGGCGATCATGTAAGTGCCAAGAACGTCTCTGGATAATTGAAAAGTCACGGGAGAAAAGACTAGCGCCACCTGATTTTTCTGTTCCTCGAGGTGCATGGGTGCCCCTGTGGAGAGCAACCGCTGATATCGCAGACCCCGTTCTAGGGCTGCCAAGCCATCGTCTGAGGCAAGCAGGGTAATTCCCAAAGCGTGGGTGTCACTCAGTCGATGAAATTCAGCGAGTTCTGTACCCAGGCATGGACGCTGAAACTGATCTCGCAAATCAGCCAGTAGGGCATCGACCGCCTCGGCACAAAAGCGCTCCCTAGGCTGCTGCAACGCGTTTATGTCTAAGCCATGGCGCTCAAAGTGTTGTTGTGCGGGTTCCCCCTGAGCTTCCAGCCAGCGCAGGACCATACGCAGATGCGTCGCTAACACCGAATAGGTTCCCTGGGTCATGGTTTTCGTCCTTATCACTTTGAACTCGGTGTTTGTGAGAGGTCTTGGGTCATTTGGCGCCTGAGGCCAAGCGGTTGGCGATAAAAGCACAGCCAAAAAACGCACATCGCTCCAATATCTCTAGTACTGCGCCAAACTAACACGCTAGGCACGCTTAAGGTTTAGCAAATGCCGGTCATTCATCCGGAGGTGCAGCCACTGAATAAC
>ERZ1048068.732-NODE-732-length-27915-cov-7.465578_pt1 | contig 27915 bp, 25 predicted proteins | sample MGYA00383098_ERZ1048068 | MGnify/ENA primary metagenome ERZ1048068 (study PRJEB29581, sample SAMEA5548368) | metagenome | biome: marine; feature: coastal; material: water | depth 1 m | study: Short-term variability in the microbial, nano- and picoplankton dynamics... | reverse complement strand
ATGAAATTAGCCAACGGAACACCAGAGCAAAAAGATATGGCTCAAGATGCATTGAACCGTTGGTGGTGGCCAAGCTTAATGATGTTAGGACCAACTGATGATGTTTCGGTTCATACCGAGCAATCTATGAAATGGAAATTAAAGCGTAAGTCTAACGACGATTTACGTCAGCAATTCATTGACCAAACAGTTCCACAAGCAGAATTAATCGGATTAACAATTCCTGACCCAGATTTAAAATGGAACGAAGAACGTGGAAGTTATGACTTTGGAGAAATTGACTGGGATGAGTTTTGGCAAGTTGTAAAAGGTCATGGACCGATGAACAAAGAGCGTATGAAAGCTAGAGTTGGCGCATGGGAAGAAGGAGAATGGATAAGAGATGCAGCAATGGCTCATGCGGCTAAGAAACAAGAACGAAAAGAAAAACAATCAGTTTAAAATATATAACTATGTCAACAAAAAACTGGCCCTTATGGGAAATCTTCGTAAGAAGTAAAAACGGATTAGAACACAGACATTGTGGTAGTTTACATGCTGCGGATTCTGATCTGGCACTTGAAAACGCACGTGACGTATATACAAGAAGAAATGAAGGTGTGAGTATTTGGGTTGTAGAATCTAAACATATTACGGCATCTAATCCTGAGAACAATGGTGAGTTATTCGAGCCAGCTCAAGACAAGGTGTATCGTCACCCAACATTTTATGATTTGCCAGACGAAGTAAAACATATGTAATGAAGAACGAAAATTTATATAATTACATACTTGGTATTGCAGATAATAGCCTAATTCTTGGACAAAGAATGGGTGAACTTTGTGGTCACGGACCAAGTTTAGAGACAGATATCGCTTGTACCAATATATCATTAGATTTATTTGGACAGGTACGTAGTTATTTTCAGTATGCAAGTAAGATAGCAGGAGATGGAAGAACAGAAGATGATATTGCTATGCTACGTAAAGAGCGAGATTATAAAAACGTATTATTGGTAGAGCAACCTAATACCGATTTTGCCTATACACTTGGACGTCAATTTTTATTTGATGTGTATCATTTGGCCTTTCTAAAAGAACTTCAAAAAAGTACAGATTTAACATTGTCAGTAATTGCTAATAAGTGTGTTAAAGAAGTAAGTTACCATGAACGTTTTTCTTCAGATTGGGTTAAGCGATTAGGTGATGGTACAGATGAAAGTAAAGAAAAGATGCAAACTGCCATAAATGATTTGTGGACCTATACGGATGAATTATTTCATCAGACTGAAGCAGATAAGACAATGGTAGCTGAAGGTATAGGTGTAGATGTGACGAAACTGAAGGACAGTTATTATAGAGAAGTATCTCAAATTCTAGAAGAAGCAACATTGCAAGTGCCAGAATCTAAATATTTTCAAAAAGGAGGAAAACAAGGTATACATACTGAGTATTTAGGCTATATATTGGCAGAATTGCAATATATGCAGCGCGCATATCCAAACATGGAATGGTAGAATGATATCTACAGAACAAAATATAGATAAAAGATTAATTGCAATACTGGAACAAGTGTCAGACCCTGAAATTCCAGTTTTGTCTATTATGGATATGGGTGTTGTCCGTTCTGCAGTAATTGAGGATGATATTGTAAATGTTGAAATTACGCCAACATATTGCGGTTGTCCTGCAATGGATGTCATCGGGGACGATATCAAAAAAGCATTGAAAGATGCGGGTTACCAATCTGATATTGATTTAATTCTTCATCCAGCATGGACAACTGATTGGATTACACCAAGAGGTCGTAAGGCATTAGAGGATTACGGTATTGCAGCGCCTTTAGATGCCGAAGCAGATAAAGATGTATTACTAAATGGTAAGCGTATTGTAAAATGTACTAATTGTGGTTCTCAAAATACCAGATTAGTTAGTCAGTTTGGCTCAACAGCATGTAAAGCACAATTTCAATGTGATGATTGCCAGGAACCATTTGATTATTTTAAATGTTTGAAATGATGTTAGGAATAAGAACAACGGCCTATATAGTTAAAGACCTAGTCGGAACAAAAGCCTGGTATGCTCAAGCTTTTAGAACTGAACCTTATTTTGATGAACCTTTTTATGCTGGATTTAATATTCAAGGCTATGAGCTCGGACTCATGCCAGATGGTGATAAATCAAACCTAAAAGGCGAAAATGTACTATCTTATTGGGGAGTCGAAAATATTGAAAAAAAATATAATAGACTTTTAAAATTAGGCGCAACTGAACACGAAAAACCAACAAATGTCGTAGGTGAATTAATGGTATGCTCTGTTAAAGACCCTTGGAAAAATATTATTGGACTGATCAATAATCCATATTTTAAATTACCAGAATAATATGAGTAATTCAATTGAATTTAAAGTTGAAAACAAAGTTGCGTATATAACACTAAATAGGCCAGAAGTATTTAATAGCTTCAATCGAGAGATGGCATTAAGCCTTCAATCTATATTAGATGATTGTCATACTAACTCAGATGTCAGAGCAATTGTATTAACCGGAAATGGAAAAGCATTTTGCGCAGGTCAGGATTTAAAAGAAGTTACTGATCCAGAATTAAATCCTGGATTTAAAAAAATATTAGAAGAGCATTACAATCCAATCATAACGAGACTACGATGCATTAAAAAACCAATCATTGGCGCAGTGAACGGAGTAGCTGCAGGTGCTGGAGCTAATATTGCATTAGCTTGCGATATTGTTGTGGCTCATGAGAAGGTGAGTTTTATTCAAGCCTTTAGTTTGATAGGTTTGGTTCCAGATAGTGCTGGCACATTCTTTTTACCACGCTTAATTGGATTTCAAAAAGCACAAGCATTAGCAATGCTAGGTGATAAAATTTCTGCAGAAGAAGCAGAAAAAATGGGAATGATTTATAAGTCTGTTCCTTTAGAAGAATTTGAAGAGACGATTTCTAAATTGGCAATTAAATTAGCCAATATGCCAACCAAAGCATTAGGTCTTATCAAGGAATTGTTTAACAAATCCATGACTAATACTCTAGAAGACCAATTGGCTCTAGAATCTAAATTACAAATTGAAGCAGCAAGTAGTAATGATTATGCAGAAGGAGTTGCAGCATTTATAGAAAAACGTAAACCAAATTTTAAAGGGAACTAATTGAATAAAGAAACCCTCATAGAAGTTCACAATAGAATAAAACCATTTATTCACAAAACACCTGTACTAAGCTCTAGCTTAATAAATGAAATGGTAGGTGCCAATGTTGTTTTTAAATGTGAGAACTTCCAAAAAATGGGTGCTTTTAAAATGCGAGGTGCGGCCAATGCAATTTTGTCTTTGTCCGATGAAGAAAGAAAATGCGGTGTGGTAACACACTCTTCTGGTAATTTTGCGCAAGCTGTTTCATTAGCAGCTCAGAAATTAGATGTTAAGGCATATATCGTTATGCCAGAAAATGCACCACAGGTTAAAAAAAACGGTGTAAAGACTTATGAAGGTGAGATTATTGAATGCGAGTCAACACCTCAAGCAAGAGTAACCAGAGCAAATAAAGTAAAAGAAGAAAAGGGAGCATCCTTTCTACATCCATCTAATCAAGATGAGGTTATTTTAGGTAATAGCACAGCTGCAATAGAATTGATTGAGGAATATCCAGAATTAGATGTAATTTTAACACCAGTTGGTGGTGGCGGTCTCATTGCAGGTACCGCTTTGGCTGCACATTATTTTTCAAATAACTGCAAAGTTATTGGTGGCGAGCCGATGGAAGCGGATGATGCTTATCGTTCTTTAATTTCTGGTAAAATAGAAACTAATTATAGTTTTCAAACGGTTGCAGATGGATTAAGAACACATCTAGGTGACCGCAATTTTCCGATTATTCAAAAATACGTCGATAAAATTATCCGTGTTGAAGAAGATGAAATTATAAATGCGATGCAATTGATTTGGGAACGAATGAAGATTATTATTGAACCATCATGTGCTGTGCCTTTTGCCGCAGTATTAAGAAATAAGGAAGAATTTAGAAATAAGAAAATAGGAATTATCTTATCAGGCGGAAACGTTGATGTTAAGAATTTACCTTTTTAATATAAAACTATGAACGTAGGAATAATAGGAGCAGGAACAATGGGTTCTGGTATAGCTCAGGTAGCGTCAACGGCAGGATATACTGTAAAAATATTTGATGCAAGCGAAGCTGCTTTAAATAAAGCAGAGACATCACTTGAAAAAATATTAAATCGTTTAATTGAAAAAGGTAGAATTGATAATCAAGAGAAAGAAAGAATTCAAAACAACATATCTTATGTTGGTAGGCTTAAAGATTTATCGGGTTCGGATTTAACAATAGAGGCAATTGTAGAAAATTTAGAAGTTAAGCAAAATGTACTTTCTGAACTCGAAAATTACTTGTGTGATAAATGTATTATAGCATCAAATACATCTAGTTTATCTGTGGCATCGATTGCAGCTTCTTTGAAAAAGCCTGAACGCTGCATCGGTATTCATTTTTTCAATCCTGCACCTTTAATGAAGTTGGTAGAAATTATACCTGCTATTCAAACTTCGGAAGATACACTTCAAACAGCTATAAAAACTATTTCTGATTGGAAGAAAGTTGTTGCTGTAGCAAAAGACACACCAGGATTTATTGTTAATAGAGTAGCGAGACCTTTTTATGGCGAAGCACTACGTATTTATGAAGAAGGCATTGCCGATTTTGCAACTATCGACTGGAGTTTAAAAACTATTGGTGGTTTTAGAATGGGACCATTTGAATTGATGGATTTTATAGGTAATGACGTTAATTACACGGTAACAGAAACCGTTTTTACAGCGTTTTATTTTGACCCAAGATATAAGCCAGCATTTACACAAAAACGATTTGCAGAAGCTGGTTATTTAGGACGTAAATCTGGTAAAGGATACTATGATTATTCCGAAGGTGCTACAAAACCTAGTCCAAAAAAAGATAAAGAAATAGGACAACAGATATTTGATCGTGTTATAGTAATGCTTATTAATGAGGCGGCAGATGCTTTGTTTTTAAATATTGCTTCAGCTGAAGATATTGACAATGCGATGACTAAAGGTGTAAATTATCCCAAAGGCTTATTGGCTTGGGCAAATGAAAAAGGAATTGATTGGTGCGTATCTAAGTTAGACGAATTGTACGATGAGTATCATGAAGATAGATACCGTTGTAGTCTATTATTACGAAAAATGAATACAAATAATAAGAACTTCTTTTAATGAAAGGAGAAGATATTCCATATAAAATGCTGAGTCAAGATGCTTTTAGTCAATGGCTTGGTATTGAGATTTTAGAATGTGAGTTAGGACGATGTAAATTAGGGATGAACATCAGAAAAGATATGCTCAATAGTATGAAAAAAGCTCATGGAGGAATTAGTTACTCGCTAGCAGATACAGCTTTTGGATTTGCAGCCAACACACATGGTAAATATTCGGTTTCTATTGAAACAAGTATCAATCATATTGAAGCATTAGATGAGGGCGACTATTTGGTTGCGGAATCGGTAATTGAAAAGGTTAATAATAAACTAGGGTTTAATATCATCGAAGTAAAACGCGGTGACGAATTAGTAGCACTTTTTAAAGGTGTGGTTTACAGAACTCAAAAAGATTGGGAAGAATAATATGAAAGAAGCATATATCATAGATGGTGTTCGTACACCAATAGGAAATTACAAAGGCACGTTATCAGCTGTTCGCACAGATGATTTAGGTGCTCTGGTTATTTCAGAAGTTGTAAAACGAAATCCAAATATTCCAAAAGAAGCTTATGACGATGTCATTATGGGTTGTGCAAACCAAGCAGGTGAAGACAATCGTAATGTAGCACGTATGTCATCACTTTTAGCAGGATTGCCATTTACAGTTCCTGGTGAAACAGTCAATAGACTATGCAGTTCAGGATTGTCAGCAATCATTCATGCTAATCGTGCTATAAAAGCAGGAGATGGCGATGTGTTTATTTCTGGTGGTGTCGAAAATATGACACGCGGTCCTTATGTAATGGCAAAACCTTCAACTGCATTTGGTGGTGATTCTAAAATGTATGACTCGACCTTTGGATGGCGTTTTGTGAATCCAAAAATGCATAAACTGTATGGTACTGATGGCATGGGAGTCACAGCTGAAAACTTAGTCGAGAAATATAATATCTCCAGAGAAGACCAAGATAAGTTTGCCTATTGGAGTCAAATGAAAGCTACAAAAGCTCAAGAAAATGGAAGATTAGCAAAAGAAATAGTAAATGTTGAAATTCCGCAACGAAAAAAAGACCCTATTCAATTTTCTAAAGATGAATTTGTAAAACCAAACTCATCACTCGAAGTTTTAGGAAAACTAAGAGCAGCTTTTAAAAAAGAAGGCGGAAGTGTCACAGCAGGAAATTCCTCAGGATTAAATGATGGTGCAGCAGCTACCATTATTGCATCAGAAGATGCTGTCAAAAAATATAATTTAAAACCATTAGCCAGAATTTTAAGTTCTGCCGTAGTTGGTGTTGAACCAAGAATTATGGGAATAGGTCCTGTACAAGCTTCTAATAAAGCATTAGAAAAGGCAGGATTGACAATGGATGATATGGATGTCATAGAACTTAACGAAGCATTTGCGGCACAAGCATTAGCCTGCACAAGAGCCTGGGGATTGGCTGACGACGACATAAGATTGAATCCAAATGGTGGCTCGATTGCTATTGGTCATCCACTTGGAGTAACAGGAGCAAGAATTGCATATTCTGCAGCTGTAGAGTTACATGAACAAAATAAAAAATACGCATTAGTAACCATGTGTATTGGCGTAGGTCAAGGTTACGCTGCAATAATTGAACGCGTTTAATTATGGAAAAAATACATCATTATGTTCAAGGGAATTGGACAACAGGTAAAGAAGAAGGAACACCAATCCTTGATGCTGTAACAGGTGAGGCATTCACAAGTGTAGCAATAGAAGGATTAGATATTCCTGAAATTCTAAATTACGGACGTACCAAAGGAGGTGAGGTGCTTCGTAAAATGACTTTTCAAGAACGTGGAAATATGCTTAAGAAATTAGCATTATATCTCACAAAACGAAAAGATGCATTTTATGATTTAAGTTATAGAACTGGAGCTACAAAAGTGGATAGTTGGATTGATATCGAAGGTGGTTTTGGAAACTTATTCGCTAATGCTTCTTTAAGAAAATTATTTCCAAATCAACCATATCATGTTGAAGGAGATGCAATAGATTTATCACGTGGTGGACGTTTTATGGCACACCATATTATGGTGCCTAAAAAAGGTGTTGCGGTACATATCAATGCTTTTAATTTCCCGGTCTGGGGTATGTTAGAAAAATGTGCTGTGAATTGGATGGCTGGAGTTCCAGCCGTAGTTTTACCAGCGCCATCATCATCTTATTTAGCCGAAGCTGTTGCAAGAGTAATTATAGATTCAAAAATTTTACCAGAAGGTGCTCTGCAAATTATAAATGGAACGGTCAGGAATATCCTCGACACTGTAGAATCTCAAGATGTAGTTACTTTTACAGGTTCTGCGCAAACAGGACGCTTATTAAAAGCACATCCAAGATTGATTCAAGAATCTGTACCATTCACTATGGAAGCTGACTCTTTAAACGCATCAATTCTTGGAGAAGATGCTGTCCCAGGAACACCAGAATTCGATTTATTCATAAAGGAAGTCAGAAAAGAAATGACGGTTAAAGCTGGACAAAAATGTACAGCGATTAGACGAATCATTATTCCTGAAAATTTAGTAAAAGATGTTCAGATTTCATTAGGTAAAGCTTTAGATAAAGTGACTATCGGCGACCCGAGATTAAAAGAAGTAAGAATGGGTTCTTTAGTGAGTCACCAACAACTCAAAGCGGTTAGAGATTCTGTTAATGATTTAGCCAAAGAGGCACAAATCGTTTATGGCGATTTAGATAGAATTGAAACTATTGGTGCAGATTCTAAAAAAGGAGCATTTATAAGTCCAATTGTTTTAAGAGCTAACCATCCCTTTCAGAGTACAGTAATTCATGAACACGAAGCTTTTGGTCCAGTCAGTACCATAATGCCGTATAAGAATTTAGAGGAAGCTATTACATTAGCGCAAATGGGTAAAGGCTCATTAGTGTCCTCAATTGCGACTAATGATGATAAGATTGCGAAAGACTATGTAGTGAATGCTGCTAGTCATCACGGACGTATTTTAGTATTAAACAGAGAAAGTGCTAAAGAAAGTACAGGTCATGGTTCGCCATTACCATATTTAGTGCATGGTGGTCCAGGACGTGCTGGTGGAGGTGAAGAAATGGGAGGTATACGTGGTATTAAACATTATTTGCAACGTACGGCAATTCAAGGTTCACCATCAACAATTACAGCTATTACAGGTATTTATCAGCAGAATGCAAATTATACTGAAGCAAAAGAGCATCCATTTAAATACCATTGGGAAGATATTGAAGTTGGTATGTCAATGAAAACGCATAAGCGTACTTTAACTGATAATGACATACAGAATTTTGCAAATTTAACTTGGGACCATTTCTATGCACATACAGATATTACATCTTTAGATGGAAGTATTTTTGAAAAAAGAACAGCACATGGTTATTTCATTATTTCGGCTGCGGCAGGTTTATTTGTGTATCCAAATAAAGGACCTGTAGCTGCCAATTATGGATTAGATAGTATTCGATTCTTAAGACCATTATATCATAATAATACGATTTATGTGCGATTAACCTGTAAAGAAAAAGTAGATAGAGACGTCGCTTCAGCAGAACATCCAAGTGGTATTGTAAAATGGCATGTTGAGGTGTTTGATGCAAACTTTGAAAACAGACCTGAAAGTCAAAAAAATGAAAAAGATAATCCGTTAGTGGCGGTTGCGACAATCCTGACTATGGTTCAGAAAAAGCAAGAAATTTTGGTGGAAATGACTGATAGTAAGATTGACGAATGTTTGTCAAATCTAACAGAAAATATGAAACCTAAATGGGGCATCATGACACCACAACACATGATTGAGCACCTAGAATACACTTATAAGATTGCTACCGGGGAAATTCAGGATTTTGAAATTTCAACACCTGATAGAATTTTAGAGAAAGTGAAAAATAGCCTTTGGAATTATGATAAATTTCCAAAAAACAGTCAGTTTCCATTACTAGATAAAGACACTTTAGATGTTTTAAAACATGAAAAATTAGAAACGGCCATTTCAAAATTCAAAGCACAACGAAAAGCGTACTTAGAATATTTTAAAGAACATCCAGATGCTTTATTATCTAATATAGTATTTGGTGAATTAAATAAATATGAGTGGTATTTACTAGAAAGAAAACATTTAAATCACCACTTTGAACAATTTGGATTAATATAATTATGTCAGAAAAACAACCATACGTAAAACAAACCATAGAAAACGGAGTAGGTTACATTGATTTTTTTCACCCTGCACATAACTCACTTCCAGGAGATGTATTAGCAAAATTAGCCAACACTATAAGTGATGCTGGACAAAATGATGACATCAAAGTCATTGTTTTAAAAAGTGGAGGTGACAGAACATTTTGTGCTGGTGCAAGTTTTAATGAACTCATCAATATTAATGATGCTGCTACTGGAAAAGTTTTCTTTTCAGGATTTGCTAACGTGATAAATGCCATGCGTAAATGTCCCAAGTTTATCATTGGGCGTATACAAGGAAAAACTGTAGGTGGTGGCGTAGGACTTGCCGCTTCAACAGATTATTGCATGGGAACAAAGTTTGCATCAATCAAATTAAGCGAACTTAATATTGGTATAGGACCTTTTGTGGTTGGACCAGCTATTGAGCGTAAAATGGGTCTAAGTGCCATGTCTCAAATAGCTATTGATGCGAATTCATTTTATTCTGCCGAATGGGCAAAAAATAAAGGGTTATACACACACGTATTTGAAAGTTTAGGAGAACTAGATAAAGCTGTTAAAGCAACTGCAGAGCATTTGTGTACTTACAATACAGAAGCCATGCTAGAAATGAAAAAAGTATTTTGGAAAGGTACTGACGACTGGGATGAGCTTTTAGCAGAACGCGCACAAACAAGTGGAAGATTAGTGTTGTCTGATTTTACAAAAGAGAAGTTGAAAGGGTTTAAATAGAATGATTTACGAATTTAAAGGTTTTATACCAGTTGTTCATGAAAGTAGTTTCGTCCATCCTTTAGCAGCAGTTACTGGAAATGTCATTATTGGTAAAAATTGTTATATAGGACCAGGAGCTGCAATTCGAGGAGACTGGGGACAAATCATTTTAGAAGATGGCGTAAATGTTCAAGAGAGTTGTACCGTACACATGTTTCCTGGTAAATCTATTGTATTGAAAGAAAGTGCTCACGTTGGTCATGGAGCTATTATTCATGGCGCTAATCTAGGACGAAATTGTTTGATTGGTATGAATTCAGTCATTATGGATGATGCCGATATCGGTGACGAATCCATTGTTGGTGCTATGGCTTTCGTTAAGGCTGAAACAAAAATTCCGAAACGAAGTTTAGTTGTTGGAAATCCAGCAAAAGTCATTAAGCAATTAAGCGACGAAATGATTGCTTGGAAAACAAAAGGAACTCAACTTTATCAAAAACTACCAACGAATTGTCATGAATCTTTAAAGGAAGTTGAACCACTTAGAGAAGTTCCTGAAAACATGAAAGTTCAAGATGATATTTATAAAACACTTCGAGAAATTTTTAAGAAGTAATAATTATATTCTACTCAAGTCCAGTTCATTAGTTTCTTTTCCAGTTGATAGGGTTATTAAACTCTGCACATTTCCAAGATAGGGAAGAAGTGTTAATTTAGAGATGATAAACGTCTCATAAGCTTCAATATCCTCAACAACAAGCTTTAAGAGATAATCAAAATTTCCACTAACACGGTGGCATTCCACAATTTCTGGAAAATTGTTTATTTCTTTCACAAACTTTTCCAAATAACTTCTGGTATGACCTTGCAGGGTGATGCCAATAAATACAGTCAATTTTAAGCCTATTTTCTTATTATCTAAAACAGCGACGTATTTTTTTATATAGCCTTCCTTTTCAAGCTTTTTAATGCGTTCAAATACTGGAGAGGTCGTCATGCTTAATTGCTCCGCAATACGCTTAGTTGTTTGATTACTATCCTTCTGAAGAATCTCTAGTATTTGAGTGTCAATTTTATCCAGTGAATAGGCCATAAGAAAATAATGTCTTTTAATGATTTAAAACACAAATATAAAAGAATAAAAAACTTAATTAATTTAAATATTAAGAAAAATATTCTATTTAAATCTAATTTAGAAGTTGTTAGTAGTTGTAAAATAGGATATTGCCTATCTTTGTTTCTTATAATTTTAATTAAACAGAGTTGGAAAATTTTGAATTTAAAATGCCTAAACTAGGTGAGAGTATCACTGAAGCAGCAATTATTACGTGGTTTAAAAATGTTGGAGATATAATCGAAGAAGATGAGATGCTTCTAGAAGTCGCAACTGATAAGGTAGATTCTGAAGTGCCATCTAATGTTTCAGGTGTCATAGAAGAAATATTATATGAGGCTAATGAAGTCATCAAAATTGGTCAAACTATAGCTGTAATTAAGGTTGACGGTAGCGTACAATCAAATTCTAAATCAACAGATTCTTATAATATAAAAAAGAAAATTGAGAAGAAAAAAGTTACTAAAAGACCTAAGTCTGTTCAGGTCGCCTCTAGTCCAACTTCAAATTCATTTTCAGTTGGAAACAGTAATATATTTTTTTCACCGCTTATTATTTCAATTGCCAAAGAGCAGCATATTAGTTTTGAAGAACTAGCTCGCATTCCTGCTACTGGAAATGAAGGAAGATTAAGGAAGAGTGATTTGTTTCAATATATAGAAGATGGAAGACCATACAAATTTGCACAACCGACAGCACAACAAGATCCAACAGCATATCGTATTCCACAATTAAGTTTCGATAAGGGTAAAGGCAAAATTGTAGAGATGGACCGAATGCGTAAGATGATTGCGGATCATATGGTGTATTCTAAACATACTTCACCACATGTTACAGCTTACGTTGAAGCCGATTTAACAAACATGGTTAATTGGAGAAATGCTAATAAAGTTGCTTTTCAAGAAAAGTATGGAGAGCGTTTAACATTCACACCATTATTTGTTGAAGCTGTTGCTAAAGCGGTAAAGGATTTTCCAAATATTAATGCTTCTGTAGATGGAGATAATATCATTATAAAAGAAGATATAAATATCGGTATGGCTACCGCATTACCTAGTGGCAACCTTATTGTTCCAGTTGTAAAAAATGCAGACACTAAAGATTTAAAGCAGCTTGCGGAAAACGTCAACGAATTAGCAAATAAAGCAAGAGAAAATAAACTTGTTGGAGATGATATTAAGGGCAGCACTTTTACGATTTCTAATGTGGGAACATTTGGAAGTGTCATGGGAACACCTATTATCAATCAGCCTGAAGTAGCAATTTTAGCTCTAGGAATCATAAAGAAACGCCCAGAAGTTATTGAAACTGAAAATGGAGACGAAATCGCAATTCGAAGTATGATGTACTTATCCTTGTCTTTTGATCACCGCGTGGTTGATGGATTTTTAGGTGGAAGCTTTGTACGTAGAGTTGCTGATTATTTTGAACAATTTGATACAAATATAAAAATCTAAGTCATGTCTTTTAATATAAATATAACCCAAGCAGAAAAATCTAATCTTAATGAGCTAGATTTTAATAATATTCCTTTAGGAACGACTTTTACAGATCATATGTTTATCTGTGATTATGAAAATGGAGAATGGACAAATTCTAGAATCGTCCCTATGGGATTAATTCTTACGCATCCTGCGGCCATGGCTCTACATTATGGTCAGGCCATCTTTGAAGGGATGAAAGCTTATAAGGATACTGATGGAAACCCCATGCTTTTTAGGCCAGAACAAAATGCGAAGCGATTAAATTTGAGTGCAGACCGAATGGGAATGCCAAATGTATCAGAAGATTTGTTTGTGGAAGGGCTTAAAGAATTGGTAAGTTTAGAGCACAATTGGATTCCACCACAGCGAGGAAGTGCATTGTATCTGAGACCATTTATGTTTGCAGATGAACCGTTTATAGGTATGCGTGCTGCGACACATTACAAATTTATAATTATGGCATCACCTGCTGGACCATTTTTTAGTAAGCGCATAAATTTATGGGCTGAGAAGCAATTTATCAGAGCAGCTTCAGGAGGAACAGGTGAAGCAAAAGCAGCAGGTAACTATGCAGCAGCTATTCGTCCAACAGAGCTAGCTAAAGCAAAAGGATATGACCAAGTATTGTGGTTAGATGCTTTTGAGCATAAGTTTATACAAGAAGTTGGTACCATGAATATATTCTTCAAGATTAATGGAGAATTCATTACACCTGAATTAGACGGTTCTGTGCTTCATGGAATCACTAGAGCTAGTGTTATAGAAATGCTTCGAGCTATGAACTATAAGGTTACTGAGCGAAAAATTACTATTAACGAAATAAAAGAGGCATCTACTAACGGCACTTTAGAAGAAGCTTTTGGTACTGGTACTGCTGTAGGTATCGCTTACATTCAAGAAATCGGATTAGAAGGTGAAACTATAAATGTTTCAGATGAGAGTCCAGTTGGATTAGAAGTAAATGATACTTTAAATGCAATCAAAACAGGACAGCTAGAGGATAAGTTTGGTTGGATGTTAAAGACAAATAAGGAATTAACTTAGATGAATAAAGATATCTTAAAAAAAGCTTTTTTAAAACTCTGTACAGCGAAAGCTATGACGGAGTTATATGAAGAAAATTTCAAACAAGTATCAAAGTATGTTCACGCCACATCAAGAGGTCATGAAGCCATACAAGTAGCTTTAGGGATGCAATTGTTACCTCAAGACTATGCATTTCCTTATTATAGAGATGATGCTATGTTACTATCATTTGGATTAGAACCTTATGATTTAATGTTACAGCTTTTAGCTAAAAGAGATGATCCTTTTTCAGGTGGGCGCACCTATTATTCACACCCTAGTTTAAAGGATGATGATAAACCAAAAATACCACATCAATCTTCTGCAACAGGCATGCAAGCCATTCCAGCTACTGGTGTGGCTATGGGAATGCAATACAAGGAATTACAAGGTTTAAATGACTCTGAAATTGAGAATCCAATTTCGGTTTGTTCACTTGGCGATGCCTCTGTGACTGAAGGCGAAATCGCTGAAGCTTTTCAGATGGCAGCATTGAAGCAAATGCCAATTTTATATTTAGTGCAAGATAATGGTTGGGATATCTCTGCAAATGCAGAAGAGACTAGAGCACAAAATGCAGCTGAATATGCAGCTGGTTTTCATGGATTAGAAGCTATTTCTATCGACGGAGCAAATTTTATTGAAAGTTATGAGACTTTAGAAAAAATCATCAAAACAATTCGCAAAGAACGTCGTCCGTTTTTGGTTCATGCTAAGGTTCCTCTGTTAAACCATCACACCTCTGGTGTGAGGATGGAATGGTATCGTGATGATTTAGAAGAAGCACGTTCTAGAGATCCATATCCAGTTTTAATACAACAGTTGTTGGATAATGGCTTTACAGAAGATGAGGTTAAAATGATAGAAAATGGTGCTAAAGAAAAAGTGGTTTCAGATTTTAAAAAAGCCTTAAAAGCAGAAGATCCAAAACCAGAGGATTTATTTACTCATGATTTTATTTCAACTCCTATAACAGAAGAAAAAGGTATACGTGAACCAGAAGGTGCCGATAAAGTGGTCATGGTAGATTGTGCTTTATTCGCTGTGGAAGAACTTATGCGAGAGCATAAAGAATGTTTGGTTTATGGTCAAGACGTAGGTGGAAGATTAGGTGGTGTCTTTAGGGAAGCAGCAACATTAGCTCAAAAATTTGGTGATCAACGTGTATTCAATACGCCAATACAAGAAGCTTTTATTGTTGGAAGCACTGTTGGCATGTCTGCTGTTGGTTTAAAACCAATTGTTGAGGTGCAGTTTGCAGATTATATTTGGCCAGGTTTAAATCAATTATTCACGGAAGTGAGTAGAAGTTGTTATTTATCTAACGGAAAATGGCCAGTAAGTATGATTCTTCGAGTTCCAATTGGTGCTTATGGAAGTGGTGGACCATACCATTCTTCTTCTGTTGAAAGTGTTATTACTAATATTCGCGGAATTAAAATTGCCTATCCAAGTAACGGTGCTGATTTAAAAGGCTTAATGAAAGCGGCATACCATGATCCAAATCCTGTTGTCATATTAGAACATAAAGGACTGTATTGGTCTAAAGTATCAGGAACAATAACAGCAACCTCAAAAGAACCAGCTGAGGACTATGTGCTTCCTTTCGGAAAAGCTTGGGTACTACAAGAAATTTGGAAGCAAGAAAATGTTGAGACCTTAACTGTAGTTACCTACGGAATGGGTGTTCATTGGGCTTACAATGCTTCTGGAGAGTTAGATATGCGAGATCAAATTGAAATTATTGATTTGAGAACGCTTTATCCTTTGGATGAAGATACCATTATGAAATCTATTAAGAAAACAGGGAAATGTTTAGTGGTTACTGAAGAGCCTTCTAATAATAGTTTTGCGAGAGCTTTAGCCGGTAAAATTCAAGAAGAGTGTTTTAGATATCTTGATGCACCTGTTATGACGATAGGTAGCGAAAATATGCCGGCAATTCCATTGAATTCTACTCTAGAGCAAACAATGATACCTTCTACAGAGAAAGTCAAAGTTAAGATTGAAAAATTATTAGATTATTAATTGAATTAGGTTGATATAAGATTTTCTTTATCTTAGATTCAACTTAAACTAATTAAATGCTTACCAAAAAAAGATACTCAGTCAAAGACATGGTGCTTTGGACAAGAGGAGAAACACTTATATACCTTTTTTATGCTGGTATTATCACCATTCTCTATAAAGTATTTGGATTTACTTTCTTAAACGTACCGTGGACACCTGTAGCATTAATTGGTACTGCCGTAGCGTTTCTTGTGGGTTTCCAAAACCAATCAGCATACGGTCGTATTTGGGAAGCTCGAAAAATATGGGGAGCGATTGTGAATACATCACGTACCTGGGGAATGAAAGTCCAGGATATGGTTACTGATGAGAATTGTCATGAATCCGTTTCTGAGAGTGAATTAAAAAAGCATAAAAAGATATTAGTTTACAGGCATATTGCCTGGATGACAGCGTTGAGATATGCGATGCGGACCCGCAAGTCATGGTAAACACAACATAAAGCAAAAACAAATAGAGAATGGAGCAATATGATTCATATTCCAGAAGAAGTTTCTACTTTAGATGATAATCTTATGATGTATTTATCTGAAGAAGAAAGAAAATATGTTTTGTCTAAAAGTAATAAGCAGGCGGCATTATTATATTTACAATCCAAACACATTAGAGAGTTAAAAGAAAAAGGTTTGATATGGGAGTTTGCTTTCCTAGAACTTGAGAATATATTAGAATCTCTCTTTACACATCAAGGAAAATCTGAACGTATTAAAAACTTTCCTTACCCAAGACAATATGCAAGTTTAGGATTATACTTGACTAGAGTATTTGCAATTTTAATTCCATTTGGTTTAATTCCTGAGTTTGCTGAAATTGGAGAAACCATGGTGGGAGATTTTTATTTAGTTGGCAAATATTTTATTTGGATTGCAATACCTTTTTGTGCAGTTGTATCTTGGGCATTTCATACTATGGAACGCCTTGCAAGAACTGGAGAAAATCCATTTGAAGGTGGTCCAAATGATGTACCGATTTCTACAATCTCTAGAGGTATTGAAATAGATTTACGACAAATGTTAGATGAAAATCCTGATGAGATTCCTTGTCAATTTCCTGAAGAGAAAAATGTACAAATGTAAAACTTATGAAGACACTAATAACTGCACTTTTTTTAATATCTAGTTATGGATCATTTGCTCAAATATTATTGAAACCCGATAGAATTTTTGATGGAAAAAAAATGCACGAAAATTGGGTTGTTCTTATTGAAGATAATAAGATTATTCAAGTAGGTGAACTTAATAATATCCAAATCTCTTTAGGTGCTAAGGAAATTGATTTAAAAGGAAAGACCTTAATGCCGGGCATAATAGAAGGGCACTCACATATTTTACTTCATCCTTACAATGAAACAAATTGGAATGATCAGGTTTTAAAAGAATCTCCTGTTGAGCGATCTATTAGAGCTGTCAATCATGTTAGGTCTTCATTGCTTTCTGGAGTTACAACTATGAGAGACTTGGGAGCAGAGGGTGCTGGATATAGTGATGTCTATATTAAAAAAAGCATAGATAATGGTATTATAATTGGACCTAGATTAATTGTTGCCGGTCCAGCTATAGTCGCAACAGGTGCATATGGTCCAAAAGGTTTTCATGATGGTGTAAAAGTGCCTCTAGGGGCAGAAGAATCTAGTGGAAATCAAGTTATTGAAACGGTAAGGCGACAATTAGGTAATGGTGCTAATTTTATTAAAATTTATGCTGATTACAGATGGGCCGCTGGAGAAGCATCTAACCCAACTTTTTCTTTAAAAGAAATAGAAGATATGGTTTCAACATCTGAGAGTGCTGGAAGATATGCTGTGGCTCATGCAAGTACTCCTGAAGGTATGAGAAGAGCAGTGTTAGGTGGTGTGCAAACTATTGAGCATGGTGATGGTGGTACGATAGAAATATTCGAGCTAATGAAAGAAAATAATGTTGCTCTATGTCCTACTCTAGCTGCAGGTGATGCTATATCAAGATACAATGGTTGGAAAGGTGATTTGGAAAATGAGCCAGTCCGAATTTCCAATAAGAAAGTATCTTTTAAAGAAGCATTACAATCAGGCGTTGATATTGTTTTTGGTGGTGACATTGGTGTTTTTTCTCATGGAGAGAATTATCGTGAATTAGAGATTATGGTGGATTATGGTATGTCAAATCAGAAAGTTCTTGAATCTGCAACATCCGTTAATGCTAGAGTGTTTCATTTGGATAAGTTGGGCAATATTAAATCCAATTTTTTAGCAGATTTAATTGCTGTAGAAGGAAACCCTTTGAAGGATATTAAAGTCTTTAGAGATGTGAAATTTGTAATGAAAGATGGTGTAATCTATAAAAACGAATAGGCAAAGATTATTTCTAAATTTTATATTCAGAAAGTGGTTTCGTAAATTTTTCTGGATTTTCAGCCAAATAATAACGTGGGTCATCAACTGCTTCAACTATAATGTCTTCAAAAATTGGACTTCCTTTTCTTAACAATACTTTGCAGTCTTGGCTTAAATGTTTTAGCTTAATTTCTTTGCCTTCAGCTTTATATTTATTTACTAAACTAAATATGGCTTCTAATGCAGAATGATCACTTATACGTGATTCTACAAAATCAATCTCTATTTTATCAGGGTCATTTTTTATATCAAACTTAGAATTGAAATTCTGAATAGATCCAAAAAATAAAGGTCCCCATATTTCATAAGTCTTAGTTCCGTTTGGTTGAATACGTTTTCTTGCACGAATCATGGTAGCGTTTTTCCATGCAAATACCAATGCCGAAATAATAACACCAGCAATAACTGCAACTGCTAAATCTTTCCAAACTGTAATCCCTGAAACTGCAATTAAAACTGTAGCGTCAGATAATGGAATCTTTCTTAAAATTTTAAAACTTGACCAAGCAAATGTTCCGATAACTACCATGAACATAACACCTACTAAAGCAGCTATAGGAATCTGTTCAATAAGTGGTGCGCCAAACAATACAAAACATAATAAAGCAATTGCAGCAACAGCAGCAGATAAACGACCACGACCACCAGAATCTACATTAATAATAGATTGACCAATCATTGCACAACCACCCATTCCACCAAAAAAGCCATTTAGAATATTTGCACCACCTTGGGCAATACATTCGCGATTTCCGTTCCCACGAGTTTCTGTCATTTCATCAATAAGATTTAAGGTCATTAATGATTCAATTAAACCAACTGCAGCTAAAATAACTGCGGTAGAGAGTATTATATTCCAATGGCCATTAAGGGTACTAAATAGTCCAAATATTTGATCTTGAAAAGTTGGTAAACCTCCTTTTAAACCAGAACCACCACCATCAAATATAAAGGAGCCTACAGTGCTTACATCTAATTTTCCAAATATGGTAATAGCAGCAACAACAATAATAGCTGTTAATGCAGCTGGAACTTTCTTAGTTAATTTTGGTAAACCGTACATTATTCCCATAGTTAATGCTATTAAACCAAGCATTGTCCATAATGCATTACCACTCATAAAAACCTTTTCACCATTTATAGTTTCTTTAAATAGACCTAATTGAGATAAAAAAATAACTATAGCTAAACCATTTACAAACCCCATCATTACTGGATGTGGAATTAATCGAACAAATTTCCCTAGTTTAAAAATCCCAGCTAGAATCTGAATACCTCCTACAAACAGTAGAGTTATAAAGAGCCATTGTAAACCAAGATTTTCAATCGGTGAATTCAAAGTCAACCCAACTTCATTTCCTTTTTGTATCAAATGAACCATTACAACAGCCATAGCTCCTGTTGCACCTGAAATCATACCGGGGCGACCACCAAAAAGAGCAGTCACAATTCCCATCATGAATGCGCCATAAAGACCAACTAAAGGATCTACACCAGCAACGAATGCAAAAGCGACTGCTTCAGGAACTAAAGCCAGTGCAACAGTTAAACCTGAAAGTATATCGTTTTTTGGATTTTGAGTGAAATTTTTTCTAGTGGTATGGCCTAATATCATATCTCTTGATCTTAAAAGTGGGCAAAGATAAACTTTTATAGCACATTTCATCTTTTATGCTATAATCAAAAAAGCGCACTCAAATTGAATGCGCTTTTTTTTAAAATATATTATTTTTATTTACTTCGTTTCTGACTCTGGTGGATACTTTGTCATCATTTCCGAAACAAACTCTTTAATTCGAGCTTCTTTCTTTTCTATATTTTTAGTAACCAAATATCCGGTTCCTGACCCTTGCCATATTAATTGTTTCTTGTTTGCATCTATAAAATCTACAAATAGGATGCCTTCAGTTCTTGTTGAAACTTGGTTTACTCCAAAACCTGTACCCCAACCTGGACCCCAGCCCCAACGATTAAATCCGCCCCAACCCCAACCGTTGAGCCCCCATGCGTTATTATAAATATCAACACGCTGATTTGATTTTGTAAATATGCTTATTAGCATATCTGGATTATTAGACTTAGTCATGCCTTTAGCCATTAACTCACTTTCAATTGCTCTTAAAATTCTACGTTTGTCAATATCACTAATTTCAGCTTTATCAATTCCAGGCTTAAAAAAAGCAAAAGTTTTGTATTGGTTGAATTCAGTTTCTTTATCGTAGTCCGATGCTACGCGGACTGAGCTACATGAGCTTATGATTAAAGCTATTAGTAATACTGGAAAAAATTTAATTGTCTTTTTCATAGTCTGAGTAGTTTATTTAAGTTTGTTTAAAAGTTGATCGTCAACAGTATTTGGTAATGTTACTTTTAAGTTTGGTTCAGTTTCCATAGCACGTTTAATTGCAAATACTGCGCCTTCATTCCTAGCCCAACTTCTTCTTGAGATACCGTTGTTAACATCCCAAAACAACATTTGTTTTAGACGGTTAGATGCTTCCATACTACCATCAAGAACCATACCAAAGCCTCCATTAATAACTTCGCCCCAGCCAACGCCACCACCATTGTGTATGCTTACCCATGTTGCACCTCTGAAACTATCACCGATTACATTGTGTATTGCCATATCGGCTGTAAATCTGGAACCATCGTAGATATTACTTGTTTCACGGTAAGGCGAATCTGTACCAGAAACATCATGATGGTCACGTCCTAAGATTACGATTCCGATGTCTTTTTTTTCTATAGCTTGATTAAATGCTTCAGCTATTCTCATTCGACCTTCAGCATCAGCATAGAGAATCCTAGCTTGTGAACCAACTACCAATTTATTTTCTTGCGCACCTTTTATCCATTGAATATTATCAGCCATCTGCTGTTGTATTTCTTGAGGAGCATCCTCTATCATATTTTCAAGAATATTGCACGCAATCTGATCTGTTTTTTGTAAATCTTCTGCTTTCCCAGATGCGCAAACCCAACGAAATGGACCAAAACCATAATCAAAACACATTGGCCCCATAATATCTTGAACATAGCTAGGGTATTTAAATTCTCGCCCTAATGTAGAATTAATATTCATAATATCTGCTCCTGCTCGAGAAGTTTCAAGTAAAAAGGCATTACCGTAATCAAAGAAATAGGTGCCTTTTTCGGTATGTTTATTTATAGCATCTGCGTGACGACGCAGAGTTTCCTGAACCTTTGTTTTAAATAATTCAGGATTGTTTACCATCATCTTATTAGACTCATCAAAAGACAAATTTACTGGATAATAACCGCCAGCCCAGGGATTGTGTAATGAAGTTTGGTCACTTCCTAAATCAATATAAATATCAGCTTCATTAAATTTTTCCCAAACGTCTACTATATTTCCTAAGTATGCTATTGATATTGTTTCTTTATTAGCTTTAGCTTTTTTAACTCTCAAAACTAACGTGTCTAAATCTGTGATTCTCTCATCAATCCAACCCTGGTCTAATCGGACTTGAGTAATTTTTGGATTTACTTCGGCACAAACTGTTACACAACCTGCAATATTTCCTGCTTTAGGTTGGGCGCCAGACATACCACCTAAACCAGAAGTCACAAATAAATTACCTTTAGGTTCTTTCCCTATTTTTCTAAATCCGTTTAGAACAGTTATTGTTGTACCATGAACAATTCCTTGTGGTCCAATATACATATAGCTACCTGCAGTCATTTGTCCGTATTGTGTTACACCAAGCGCATTAAATTTCTCCCAATCGTCAGGTTTAGAATAATTAGGTATCATCATGCCATTAGTTACTACAACTCTGGGTGCTTCTTTATGACTTGGAAATAATCCCATTGGATGACCAGAATACATAACTAGCGTTTGCTCGTCATTCATCTCTGCTAAATATTTCATTGTTAAGCGGTACTGTGCCCAATTTGAAAACACACCGCCATTTCCACCATAAGTTATAAGTTCATGAGGATGTTGCGCAACTGCATAATCCAAATTATTCTGAATCATTAGCATTATAGCAGCAGCTTGTTTGGACCTTGCAGGATAATCATTTATTGGTCGTGCATACATTTTGTAATCTGGTCTGAAGCGATACATATAGATACGACCATAAGTTTCTAATTCAGTTTTAAATTCTTTGATTAAATGCTCGTGATGTTTTTTATCAAAGTAGCGTAATGCATTTTGTAGTGCCAATTTCTTTTCTTCAATAGATAAAATATCTTTTCTAAAAGGTGCGTGATTTATAGAATTATCATAAGGTTTTAGAGCTGGTAATTGCTCTGGAATACCTTCTAGTATTTGATCTTGAAATGTTGTAAGCGATGTCTGCATTACTTTTTTTTTAGCTTTTCTTTGGTGAATCCATATGGGCAATGTCTACAACCGCTTTCACAACAATAGCCTCGCTTTATATGGTATTGCTCTGTAAAACAGCGATAACCTTCAGGAGTTAAATAGTAGTCGCCGTCCTCGATTGGAACATATTTTTTCATAGATAACAAAGATAACTTATTTTGGATTGATTTTTGAGTATATAAAACTGTGACAATAATTTCAAAATATATAATACCTAAGGGTCATTTGTGCTTAACTATATTTCCTTTTATTTTTTTAAAAAGGAACAATTTGAGTTTGAATAAAACCATGATTAATCATGAAAAGATTCATTTACGTTAACAAATAGAACTTTTTAATTGTACTATTTTATCTGTTTTATATTGTTAAATTTTTAATTAGATATGTGATATTGAAAGATTGGAAAACAGCCTATTGGTCTATTTCGTTTGAAAAAGAAGCTTAAAAAAGCGAATCTAATTTGAAGTTTTTGAGAAAGCGATCATTTTGGAATTTTATATATTATTTTTGATGATAGAAATGCAATCGGAAGTACAGCAAATTCATATCGAAAACGAAAATAATATTCAGCTTTTTATAAAGCGTGAAGACTTGATACATCCTTTTATTTCAGGTAATAAATACCGTAAGTTGAAGTATAATTTGCTTGAAGCCAAAAAATTAGAGCACGATGTTGTTCTTACATTTGGCGGTGCTTTTTCCAATCATATTACTGCTACAGCCTTTGCCAGTAAAGAAATGGGATTTAAAACTATTGGAGTGATTAGAGGAGACGAGTTGGTCTCTAAAATAGATGAGAACCCTACTTTAAGTTTTGCTAAAGAAAATGGAATGCAGTTTCATTTTGTTTCTCGAGACGATTACAGAAAAAAAAGTTCAGAAATATTTTTAAACGAATTAAAAAAAAGATTCGATAATTTTTATTTAATCCCAGAAGGTGGAACAAATCAACTTGCTGTGAAAGGATGTGAGGAGATATTGACTTCTGAAGATTCAAATTATGATTATATCTGTACTTGCGTAGGAACTGGCGGAACAATTTCAGGACTCATAAATTCCTCTTTTGAAGGACAAAAAATATTGGGCTTTCCAGCGTTAAAAGGTGATTTTTTAAATAAAGAAATCAGTAATTTTGCAACTAAGAAAAATTGGAAATTGATAACGGATTATCATTTTGGTGGTTATGCTAAAATAAACACTGAATTGGTAACGTTTATTAATGATTTTAAATCTAAATACAGCATTCCGTTAGATCCAATTTATACAGGCAAAATGCTATTTGGTTTGTTTGATATGATTTCAAAAGGAAGATTCAAGCCCAATACAAAGATTTTGCTGATTCATACAGGTGGACTACAAGGTATTTCAGGTATGAATGAAAGATTAAAATCTAAATCTATGCCCTTAATAAAAGTATAAATGAACATAAGAATTCTAATACTATTAGTAGCTATTTTTTTTGTGGCTTGTGGTCCCAAGAAAGGTGTTGTTACCAAAAAGAAAAAGATTAATACAAAAACTGAGAAGGTTGTAAATCTAGATTCAAAAGCAGCAAAGCCAAAAGCAATAGAAAAACCAGTTACTACAACGCCTCGAAAAAGAAGCTCTGTCGATACATATATTGATGGCTATGCACAAATTGCGATGATTGAAATGCGAAAGTCTAAAATTCCTGCGAGTATTACGTTAGCTCAGGGTATATTAGAATCAGGTTCAGGAAATGGACGTTTAGCAAAAGAAGCGAATAATCATTTTGGCATTAAATGTCATGGTTGGAAAGGTGCTAAAATTTTTCATGACGATGACGAAGACCAAGAATGTTTTAGAAAGTATAAAGCGGCTTCGACCTCATACAAAGACCATTCGGAATTTTTAACAGGAAGAGGACGTTATGCAAATTTATTCAAATTAAAGCAAAATGATTATAAAGGTTGGGCAAAAGGTTTAAAAGCTGCAGGCTACGCTACTGATAGAAAATATCCTCAAAAGTTAATTAGTCTTATTGAGCGTTATGAACTCTATGAATACGATAATCAGGTTTTGGGTAAAGTAATATTAAGTCAAGATGAGAAGTCATCAGATTTGATAACTCATAACGTAATAAAAGGAGATACTCTATATTCTTTGAGCCGAAAGTATGGTGTTACGGTCGATGCCATTAAAACAAAAAATAAGTTGACAAATAATAACTTGGCTATTGGTCAGGTTTTAATCATAAAATCAGAATAATTATATGTTATATAAAAGAAGCAGTGCGCTTTTTAAAGATGCTCAAGAAGTAATTCCTGGTGGCGTAAATTCACCAGTGCGTGCTTTTAAAGGTGTCGGTGGAACACCAATTTTTGCAAAATCTGCAAAGGGTGCTTATGTGTATGACGAAGATGGAAATCGATATATAGATTATATAAATTCTTGGGGGCCAATGTTATTAGGTCATGCTTTTAAGCCTGTTGTTGAAGCGGTAAAGGCTAAAGCAGAATCGGGTACCTCTTTTGGCATGCCAACTGCTATTGAAACCGAAATTGCAGAACTGGCAGTTTCCATGGTACCAAATATTGATAAAATTCGTTTTGTAAATTCCGGAACTGAAGCTTGTATGAGTGCTATTAGATTAGCAAGAGGGTTTACAGGAAAAGAAAAAATTATAAAATTTTCAGGATGTTATCACGGGCACAGTGATGCGTTTTTGATTGCAGCTGGAAGTGGTGGTGCTACTTTTGGAACACCAAATAGTCCGGGCGTTACTCAAGGCACGGCAAAAGATACTTTGTTAGCTGATTATAATAATTTACAAATTGTTGAAGCATTAATTACTGCAAATCCAAATGAGATTGCAGCAATAATTATCGAACCAGTTGCTGGAAACATGGGGTGTATTCCTCCAAAACATGGATTTTTAGAGGGTTTAAGATCACTTTGTAATTCTAATGGCATTCTTCTCATTTTTGATGAAGTTATGACAGGTTTTAGATTAGCAAAAGGAGCAGCACAAGAGTTGTATAATGTAGATGCTGACATTGTTTGTTATGGGAAAGTAATTGGTGGTGGATTACCAGTAGGAGCATTTGCCGCTAGAAATGAAATTATGAATTTTTTAGCTCCTGTTGGGCCTGTGTATCAAGCTGGTACTTTAAGTGGAAATCCATTAGCTATGGCAGCAGGTTTAGCGATGTTAAAAGCTATTAATTCTGATGACAGTTTATTTAAACGCTTAGAAGACAAAACCTTGTATTTGCACAAAGGTATGACTCAAGTTTTGACTGAATTTAATATTGATCATACTGTTAACAGAGTAGGTTCGATGATATCTGTTCATTTTCATAAAGACCCGGTTTATGATTTTGAAACTGCAGTCAATGGAAATAATGAAACGTTTAAAGCCTTTTTTCATAGCATGCTAAAACAAGGCATATATATAGCTCCAAGTTCATTCGAAACTTGGTTTATAACTGATGCATTGTCATACGAAGATCTAGATGAAACAATAAATGCTGTCAGAAATTTTGCTAAGGAATTATAATAAAAAAGAGCGCAATTAGCGCTCTTTTTTATAGATATGTAACAATCAAACTTATTTTTTTCTTTTTCCTCTTCTGCTTTTCATTTTACGATCCATCATCTGAGAATATTTAGTGTACTGTTCTGCGTTTAGTATTCCCTTCATTTTTTCTTTTAGTGCGATTTGTGCATCTAGAAATTCTAACTTGAACTTATGACGTTCTTCTTCGCTCATACTTTTTATCGCTTCTTTGTTTTTCAACATTTTAGCATTTCCTTCAGTATGATGATCAAGTAAAGCTTTTCTTACTTCTGATTGCTGATTTTTACTCAAATCAAGTTTTAAGGCCAATTGTTTTGTTTCAATTTCAGCACGATTTTCAGGAGATTGTTCTTTCCTTTTGGTTAGACGCTCCATCATCGCTTCTTTTTTGCCTTCTTGTGCTAATCCTATAAACGTACATAAGGATAATGCAATAATTACTAATTTTTTCATGTTTTAAATTTTATTGTTTTTTAATCGATTTGTATCGAAACTTCTCGAGAAATCTCTTTTTTACACTTAAGTTCTCTATTAAGACTTAAAAAAGTATAATGCGCTTAAAAGTAATATTTTTTTAACATAAGATTTAACACTTCTGGAATTTAATTTCAAGTTTATTTCAGAATAGGAACACTTAAATTGATACCTGTTTGTATGTCTGGCGAATTGTTAACCGAGAAATCTTGTTTTACATACAGTGCTAACCTATAATTATTACCACCATAGGTGTAAATAACTGACCAGTTAGATAAAGGGACATATAAGCGTGTAACACCATTGTGCCAACCTGCATTTATGGCAGCAAAATCTCCAAGTAACCTATAGTAATCTGTTTCTTCTTGTTTGTTATATCTAGACTGAATCTGATAATTTAATCCAAAAGCATGATAATTTCCTTTTTGAGTGTACTTAGTAAATTCAACATCTGCTTCAAGCGTCGCTAAAAATTTATTATTTCCTAAATCAATAACTTCATCAAAATCAATAATATTTTTTCTCAATAAATTTGCACCTGTAGCAATATCCAGTTCGTTTTTATTTTTAAATTTAAATTGCTTTAAAACATTAGCAGAAACCCCTACATCTATTGAAGGATTAAACTTTGAAGTATTAATACCTAAATGACTCCCAAAATTGAAATATAAGTTTCTTGTTTGATCAAATTCAAAAGTCGGGTAGTAATGATGATTTATCTCTAAGCCACCGATAAAAAAATCGTTTTTATCTAACTGTAAGGTGTTTCCGTTACGGTCAGTATAGCTAAAGTTTACTTGATTTAAACCATAAAAACGTCTACCAAAAGGATCCTCACCACCAGCGATATTACTATGAAACCATTCAATAGTTTCATCACTTGTAAATAATGAAAACGGATAGCTACCATCTGTAATCAGGTATGATCTTAGACTTACATTAAGTTCATGTTTTTTTGCTAAGGGTAATGTAATACCAACTCTAATTTCTTTGATTACGGCGTCTATAACAATATTGAAATACTCTGCGGGTGTTGTTTCTTGGTCGATATAATCAAAACGCCTTTGAAACCAGATTACTTGACTTAAAGCTTCTCTAACTTGAGGGTCTGATGGTAAATGTGTTTCTACAAAAGGTTGAAAATTATTTCCGCTGGCATAATTAAACGAAAGGGTAGTTTTGTTAGTAGGTCTCTTTTTGAAATTTTGCTGAATCCTTGAGCTGAATATTCCAAAATGATGTGTGGTTTGCATATTAGGGTTGTCTATACCATTTTTTATGGACAGACTATCCTTT